>OJJV01000045.1_pt1 | contig 146197 bp, 112 predicted proteins | sample 1596391 | NCBI WGS metagenome assembly OJJV01 (sample SAMEA4350164, study PRJEB24818) | metagenome | biome: human; feature: gut; material: faeces | place: Denmark | collected 2013-09
CAACTCAAAAGATATAATTATCGAGATTATAACTGCTTCCCAATGCGACCGCTTGGATGGAAATCTCCAAAAGATACACTCCATGATTTCATCAAGCACGGTGTAACATATGTTTGACAAACCAACAAACTCCGACGACGAAAATGGGGAAATCTGCTTGACAGAAAACAATAATGGCCATATAGAACTTAAGGACTACGATCCAAAACGGGAGGTCTATATGGCAGGAGCAAGAAGGAAAACATCGCTTTCGGAGCGCAAGGAAATAGTGGAATATTGCCTGTCTTCTGGCAAGAACTACAATATGACGTCTCCTACAGTCAAGTATACGATTGGGTGAGGAAATACGCTGCTAACGGGGAAGATGGCCTTATCGACCGGCGCGGACATCATAAAACCGACGAAGAAGTTGACGAGATGGAACGCCTCCGGCGTGAGAATCAGCGCTTGAAGCGGCAGCTTGAGGAACAGGAGAGGCTTGTCTATTTCTTAAAAAAATTGAAAGCCCTGGAAGGGAGATGAAACTCGGCAGGCTGCGCCATGCCACAACCTATGAAGCAATTCAGCAGTGCCACGCAGAAAAGGGCTGGGGCATTTGCTGGCTGTGTGGTCAGGTCGGTATTACGATAGCATCCTATTATCAATGGCTGAAGCGAGATGTCCCAAAAGCGGAAAAAGAAAACGAGATCATCGTCCAACTGATTCAAGAGTATGATGAACGATTCCACCACATCCTGGGCTATCGGCGTATGACTGATTGGATCAATCGCCTGAACCACACGCATTACAGCAGGAACCGCATCCACCGGCTTATGAAGGAGCTCCATATCCATTCCGTGATCCGGTGCAAGAAGGCAAAATACAGAAGGACCACACCAGAAGCCACATCAGAGAACATCCTTCACAGGGATTTTCAGGCAGAACGACCGAACCAGAAGTGGGCAACGGACGTGACAGAATTCAAATGGTACGAAGGAACAGTCGTTAAGAAGCTCTATTTGAGCGCCATCCTCGATCTCTATGATCGCTCGATTGTCGCCTACGTCATAAGCGGACGCAATGACAACAAGCTGGTGTTTGACACATTTGAGCAGGCGATTCGCAAAAATCCGGAAGCACACCCACTGTTCCACAGTGACAGGGGGTTCCAGTATACCAGTAAAGCATTCCAGTTCAAGCTCTCGAAGCAGGGTATGGAGCAATCCATGTCCCGCGTTGGGCATTGCATCGACAATTGCCCAGTGGAAGGGTTCTGGGGAATTGTGAAGACAGAGATGTATTCCCGGAATAAGTTCAGTAGCGGCGACGAGGTGCGTTCGGCCATCGACCAATACATCCATTTTTACAATTACGAACGTTTTCAGGAACGATTTGGAGTAAGAATGCCAATGGAAGTTCGTACGGCAGCTCTGCACGCGAAGAACCCGGAACGGTTCCCGATTACCGAGAACAAACGGATTCAGAAATACAAAGCGAAATTTGCGGCATAACAAAATGCCGCAAATTCCATGTTGATGCTAAAACACCAACATGGAATTTACAGCTATAAATTTTTTAGATATTTGCCATGTCTACCTTGACAGGGGCTGATCAATGTCCATCACCACCTTTACTTTGCAAAACAGACTACAAAAAATTCATTAAATTTACTTTCACCCAAGATAAATTCAAATCCTTACATTAGGGAAATAGCCATACATTTTAATGATTCGAATTAAATTTACTCCTTACTAAGCATTTTATAAAGCCAATCCATATAGCTCTTACTACTGAAGAACGTAATAAGCTTTTTTGAAATACAGGAAACAGTCAGTGCAGAAATTATGGAGCCAATAAAGATGATTTTTAAAAATAGATGAAAATTATGTACCTTATTTGTCCCATATAAGCTAAAGTCAAAAAACATTTTTTGAAATAATACATGTGATAAGTATAATTCAAGCGAAATAGTTCCAAAGAATGTAAGAGTATTATTAATATATCTATTGCCTAAAGCATTAAGAAGTATTCCCCCCCATATTGCAAAAGAGGGACCCACTAAAAGATATTGGACCCTATACCACTTTACTAATCCGAAATGGTGATAAAAGAAATATAATCCCCAAGCCAATGCAGCAGCCGAGCATATTAAAACCCAGCTATTTATATTCTTTTTTTGGTATACCAAAGGTCCTACGTAACAACCTAAGAGAAATACAGGAATACGAGTCAGCGCAATTTCAGTCGTCATATACCATTCGTGTATATTGGATCCCAAAGTTTTATTTAGAATATAGCATCCACCATAAACCAGAATACACAATAATGCTAAGATAGCAAATGATTTTTTTGATGCCCCATAGGGCTTTAAAACAAACTTATAAATACAAGGATAAAGTAGATATAACCAAACTATAAGAGCAATAAACCATACTAGTTTGTTTCCTTCAAACCAAAACGAGTAAAATGTTACATTTTTAAAAAAGCGAAGAATGCTATGTTGATGAATTATATTCAAATATCCCCAATATAGCCCATCAATCAACAACAATGGTATGAATATCCTGAGTACTCGTTTTCGATAAAAAAAACTAATGGATGATTTCTTATTTTTCATCGAAAAGTATAAAAATACACCCGATAAAAACAAAAAAACTTCAACTCCGCAATTCCCATGCTTAATGAAATTCGTCATAAAGCTAAGATTTCTGTCTAATGCACCTATCGAATGTTGTGCTATTCCATGAAATAACATAATCCAAAGTATTGAGAATCCATATAGCTCTGCTTTATATTGACTTAGCAGATTCCATGAAAATTTCAAAATAGATTTCTCCTTCTTCATTAACAGTTCTTACTCGTTTCAAACTGTAGCGCACTCCCCTAGCATAGATTTCACTCACAGTATCTATAGAAGAAGCGCTTATGCTTAATCCATAACTATTAGATTTCTTCCAGAAATAGATCCAGTAGCTTTATAATCATCAAACAAGCTCGATGTTTCCACAAGTTCCCTTCTATTATGAATCATTTCGGGATATACTGTAACGTCTCCATTTTCTAATAGGCGTACCGCTTCTTTCCATTCTGTTCCTGGAAATACTCCCGAATAGGACATCCATGATCCAGTAAGGTAAAACTCCTTCCGATTCATAAGTTCCCATTCCTTAACTGTAAAGGTAAGCTCCTTCTTTGGGGTGCCTATGAAACATAAATGCGATTTATTACCTGCCAACTGAAATGCTTGATGCATTGTTTGTATAGCTCCCGCAGTTTCATAAATGAAATCATATCCTCGCCCATTGGTAAAGGTATTTGCCAAATCTAGCCAGTTATCCTCAGAAGTATTTAGAATATTTTTTATTCCTATCTTATGAATTAACTCATTATATTTTTTATGCCGCACGATGACCGTAATATTTTCTGCGCCATAAGCCTTTACAACCTGTGCTGCCAGACATCCAATAGTACCAAAGCCTAATATAGCAACTTTTTTCCCTGTTTTATGGTCATTCTGCTTAAGGCCATGCAATACAACGGTTAATGGTTCAATAAATGCAGCAGCTTCAAATGCCAGTGAATTGTTTAATTTAACGACATTTTCTCTTGGTACTACTACATATTCCGCCATGGCTCCATTTAATCTTGAGCCAATAAATCTATAGTTTTTGCAAAGTGAATAGTTCCCGTTTTTACAGTCTTCACAGTCATGGCATGGAATCAGCGGTACACCAACCACATGATCTCCAACCTTAACATTATCAACAGACTTGCCTATACCATCAACAATACCAGAAAATTCATGTCCCAAAATAATTGGATAGTAATGTGCCTTATTATTCAAAACCCTTGGAATATCGCTGCCACACACTCCACAAGCCTTGACTTTTATACGTATTGTATCCGCTGTAACTTCCGGAGTTGGAACATCTTCAACCTTTGTAATACCATCTTTATAAATAACTAGAGCCTTCATAAATTCACCTTTACATGTTAACTGTTTCCATCATGTAGTTCATCTTAACTGCATAATTATAATTTTCTACAATAATGCGCACAGCATCTTTGACCAGTTCCTTGGCTTCACATTTAACTTTATTATCACGAACATGCATGTACTGCAGAGGCATATACTGATGAAGCATAAAAACAGGAATACCTGCTTCATCCAGATTAGCAAACAGAGTATTAATCGCCTGTTCCACCGGTCTCTTACTGAAGTAGTAGCGGCTCCGGTCAGAAAAACTATATTCTCGCATAAGATGCTTTTCCAGCTCTGTGCCAGTATAGTACTTTTTCCAGTCTTTATCATTCTTCAGCATTTCATGCTCAAGGACCTGCCGGAAATTAGATCGTTTCCCTTCAGGAACCAGTTCATCTTCCATCATACTTAAAGCAAACAAAGCTTCTCTTACCGCATAAGTTAATGCCGGTCCAACTTTGATGATAGCTATGCCATCTTCAACCATTTCTCTCAGTTTTCCATATGGCTGGTAATCTGTAGAATGTCCCTCGAAAACTATATCCGGATATTGCTTAAGTTTAGCGCAAAGCTTGCGAGCTGCATAACGATCATACTGATGAATATCATCTTCTCCAAATTCAACACCTGGCTGAACAACAATAGCAATAATATCCTTTTCTGCATTCTTAAGGCCATGTCTTGCAAAGGCTTTGCGATAAGCAAGAATAGTGTTTTCAAAATCCTCTACTCTCGTCACTTCCATCTCTCCACTAGCAGCCTGACTGCCTCCGGGAATTGGAACTTCACTTCCGACAACAAATACAGGGCGAACCGCATCCGGATCATCTTTCAGTAAATCGTTGTATGCTTCAATGGCGACACAATATAATTCAACGCCCCGTTCAGCAATAACTTCATCGGAAAGACGTACATTGGGATCATCATCTCCGAGCTTCATGCTTGTGTCAAGATGTACTTTCTGGTACCCAGCCAAGACGCACTGTCTTACTAACACCTTAGCCTTTTCCATAGCCTCTGCAGCCGGCTCATCACACCAAGGTAAGGGTCCTAAATGATCTCCACCAAGAATAACCTTTTTCTTATCAAAATGAAGCTGGTCTGCTATTTTGTAGACATAATTTTTAAAATCTATCGATTTCATGCCCATATATCCGCCGTACTGATTTACCTGATTTGAAGTAGCTTCAATAACAACGAAATCATCCTGCCTCTCTGCCTGTTCAAGGGCAGTCTCTATTACATATTTATTGGCACTGCAAAAAGAAGGAATCCCGCAATGAATTCCCATCTGTCGCTTTTCAACCATTCTCAGCAATTCATTTTTCATCTTGTACTCCTTATCTGAAAAGAATTATCAATAATTAACTATCAATTATGTAACGGTAATACATTGATTAGAAAAAATAATTATGTACTAATTTCTTGAACAATTCCATATCTTTTTTATAAGTAATTTTCAGATTCAAAACGCTAGCCGGTATTACCACCATTTTAATATGATGTGCAAGTGCTATTGCTCCTGCTGAAGTCATGCGATCCAATTCCTCTTTTGTGGAGTTTAAGTAAATGTCTAAAATATCTTTGAACTTAAAAGCTTCAGGACTTGCCCCACTTACTAAAAACTGACGTGGGATTACTTCTTCAATTTCATTGTCAGCATTCATCTTGTAGCAGGTATCATACTGACAGGCCCCCAAAGTAGCTCCTCCATATTTTTTCACAGCATTTATAATCTTCAGTGTTCCGTCTTCATCTACATAAGGATGCGTGGCATCATGTATCAAGATAACATCATCGTCAGCAGCGATTCCCTTCAATGCCTTTAATCCATTTTTTACAGATTCAGATCTCGAATCACCACCAGCGGTTACAATAATTCTATCCTGATCTCCAATATACTTGGCGATTGCCTCATGAACAAAATCTATCCAAACTTCATTCGAAACTACCACTAACTTATCCAAACAGGACAATTGTGAAAGTTTTTTCAGAATATAAATAAAAACCGGTCTTCCATCCACTTCTACATACTGCTTCGGACGATCAGCGCCAAAGCGAGATCCAATCCCACCCATCATTAACAAGCAATGATTCATTTTGTTTCCTCCATGATTTCCATTATCTTATGAACAACTCTTTCACTTGCATGTCCATCTTCAACACATCCTTTATCTGCTAAGAACTTCTTGATATTAGCTTTATATGTTACAACATCAAAATCAGTTATGTTTTTAATAAACATTCGATTACTTCGTGCAACCGGAAAAGGTGTAGATTCCAACTTATAATAAAAACCTCTTTCATTATTATAGTCATCAAGATCTGGCGCATAAATAAATCCAGGTTTTCTAGTTAATACAAAATCATAAATCCAGCTTGAATAATCAGTAATTGCCATATCTGCCAAGACCATAAGTTCTTGAATATCTGGATAATCTGTTACATCAATTACATTCTCATTTCCTTCCAGCACTCCTTGTGAAAACTTTCTTACCGTAGGATGGAATCTTACTAATATTTTCCATCTACCACCAAATTTATTTTCTGCGGCTTCAATCACACTATTATAAGCTAAATTATAGCAATTAAAATGATGTGAATCCCTAAAAGTTGGCCCATATAATATATAATGTACATCCTCTTCCAGGTCATATCTAGCCATAACTTTCTTTATTATATCTAACTTTTCTTTTCCTTCTAAAAAGAGAATATCATTACGAGGATGACCATATTTAAGAATGGGTGTATTCAGCCAAAAAGTTTCTCGAAAAACCTCATCTTCAAAATCGCTATTCGAAACACAGTAGTCTGCCATGTTTCCGCATAATTCTGCCGCCTTGACCCATTCCCTGCCACTATTGGCATCTTTATCAAAGCGTTTTATTCCTAATGAGCCATGCCAAGTTTCCATTAGAATCTGATTTTTTTTCTTAAGCAATGGGTTCTTGAAAACTTCCACAGAATTTATAATCCAAATCTTAGATGTAGCCATTTCCTTATAAAAATCATAAGTATAACGGTTAACCATTCTGACTTTATTGGGCACCAAATCAGGTCGATTAAGCTGGCTTAATTGTACGCCCCAAATAATATCACAATCAATATTTTCTTTTATTAATTCTTCAGTAATGTATTTCGGATTACAAGTATAATCACCTTGAAACGTCATAAAAAATATCTTATTCTTCTGTACCTGTTCATTAGAAAACACAAGTTTCTTGGCCCAAATCCCCAAGTAGCGGTCAGTTCTCGTTTCAATCTTATTTATTGTCTTTTTTATAAATTTGCCTTCAACAAGTGCTTTGATTACCTTTTGCCTCATTGTATCCATTGTTAGCAGTCCCCTTTGAATTCCTAATGTTTTCTTTCCAAAATGCCTTGAAATCATGATGCGTAACCCTATTTTTCATGGGGGGTAATACCATGTAATCTCCGTATAAATTTTTTAGATAAATATCATAACCCTTTGGTCCCAAAAAATATTTTCCTTCAAAAAGAAATTCCATCCTTGGTTCAAATATCTTCTTTTCAATTCTCTCACAGGCTGCTCCATGAGCACAATCTACAATAGCTCCTATATACTTAGATTCTTCATATGAAGTTCTCTGAGCATTAAGATTTATTAGCCAAATCAGCTTTTGGGTCGGAAGAGGTCTTAACAACGTAACTGCTATAAATTTCAAGGCAGTTCTGATAATCATCTTTAACTTACTGTATCTGACTGCTAAATCGTCATATTTATGGCTTTTAGTAAACGTCCACGCGGATCCATGATATAGAAAATTCAAAAATTCCTGTTCTTTATATAAAAGAAATTGCTTCCATTTAGAATCAGGAATTCCATCAATTGGAAATACATCAATGAATACTGCATTCCCCTTTTTTTTGCCTCTGATATTATCTTCCTGAAGCCATGTTCTTTGATCAAAAACTTTGGCAAATGTTCGCCAATACTGCGGATTGATTTCTATGGCATCTACTTTGTACTCATCAGTCGATTGATTATATAATGCTAAAAACTTCAGATAATCTGGTCTTGGCATGCTTATATCAATATCATCATCCCAAGGGATAAAGCCCTGATGCCGAACCGCCCCAAGCAAAGTTCCTCCACCCAAGTAATATCTTATATCGTTCTTGTCGCAGAACCGGGCAACATCTTTCAGAATCTCCAGCTCTACCTTTTTTAACTCTTCTTGTGTCAGCTCTCTCATTTATAAAAACTATTTCCTATTTCTCTATAAAAACATATTTTTATTATTTACATTTGCTGCTATATTATGACGTTTTAGCAATAAACTTTCTGACCGCTTCTTGAGCAATATTTTTATCTGCTTTAAGAAGAATATCCAATATTTTATCTGGCTCTGATTTAGACTTTTCAATCTTTTCTTCAGCCTTGCGCTGCCTGAAGTCTGCAGCAAGTTTCTTAATTGTATTCGCATCGCTAGGTAATTTCTTGCTGATCAAGAATTCTTCATATGCATCACACATCACCTTTACATTATCAGAAAACCCAATTTGCCTACCATGATCAATCCACAATATTTTATTGCATAAATCCTTTATTTGTTTGATTGAATGGGAAACCAAGATTCCTGTAACGCCGCTGTCTAAAATCTGGCGCATCTTATCACCGCTTTTTTTCCGGAAAGCCCCATCACCTACGCTGAGTACTTCGTCCAGGATAAGGATATCCGGATTTACGAGACAGGCAATGGAAAAAGCAAGGCGGCTTTTCATACCACTGGAGAGCTGCTTGAAGGGTCTGTCCTGAAATTCTCCCAGTTCTGCAAAATGAATGATTTCATCATATTTTTCATCCATAAATTTCCGTGTATAGCCCAGCATGGCCCCTCGCAGATAAGTATTTTCCCTTACTGTCAGTTCCTTATCAAAGCCGCTGGCTAGCTCAAGAAGTGCAGCGATAGAACCATGAATTATCATCCTGCCGCTGGTTGGTACCATCACACCGGAAACAGCCTTTAAAAGAGTAGATTTCCCAGCTCCATTGGTGCCAATGATACCCATCATGTCACCTTTTTCCAATGAAAAACTGATATCCTTATCCGCCCAGAACTGTTTCACATGGTAATGGCCTTTCAGACGGCGCATTACATATTCTTTTAAACCGATATCTTTAAAGTCTCCCGTCATGTAGCAGATAGAAACTTTATCCGCGGTGATAATTGCCACAGAATCCTCCTAAATATAATACAGGAATTTATGGTTATCTTTCTTATAAATATAGCATCCCACAAGAAAAGCCAAAAGGGCATAGCCTAGACATAAAAGGTGCCATTCAATCGACGGTATTTCGTCTGCAATCACTATGCTGCGAAAATAAGCAATACAGCAGTATACCGGATTTAAATAAAAGATGAACTGCAACTTTTCCGGTACTATGCTTACATCATAAAAGATTGCCGATGCATACATGAGCAGCATGGTAAACACATTATATAAATAGCTGATATCTCGGAAGAAAACAAAAAGTGCAGATAATATAAGACCCATTCCTAAATTAAAAACCACAAGGCACGCAATGGGATAAAGAAGCATCAGAAACTTCCAGGTAAACGGAAGCCCATCGACAAAAACAAAAGCGAAGAAAATCAAAAGAGTCAGTCCAAAATTAATCAGGGATGATACATTTTTAGAAAAAAGAAACAAATATTTAGGAACATTGATTTTACTGAAAATTGCTGCATTGCCCATCAGTGAATTCATCCCACTTGTGGTGGATTCTTTGTAATAGGCAAAGAGTAGATTCCCGCAGAATAGATAAATCGTGTAGTGCGGTATGGTCCTGCCAAAGTAAAAACCAAATACAAGCTGCAGAACGAGCAGTGTCAAAAGAGGAGATAAAATACTCCATCCAATCCCTAAAACTGTTCTCTTATACTTCTGTTTAAAATCCCTTTTTACCAGCTCTTCAAACAAGAACTGATGCTTTTTCATCTTCAAAATAAGTGCCTGCACAATAACCCCCAAAAGCGCTTATTAAACCAAATCCTGTTTTATTTTACACCTTTCTTACCAATCTTTCCAGATTTTTACGTTGGAATCACGGGGATGAAAAGTGTACGGCTTATATCAATCAATAGGCTCCTTCACAGCCTGCCACTACACCAGCTGTCCGCCACAGCAGAACAAGGTCCAGCCACACGGACCAGTTATGAACATACCAGTTATCCATCTGCACTCTTTCCGGATAATCCACGTCATTTCTCCCGCTGGTCTGCCAGATACCGGTAATGCCGGGACGCACCATGGAATACTCTTTGAAATACACGCCGTATCGTGGAATCTCCTTCTGTACGATAGGCCGGGGTCCCACGAGGCTCATTTCCCCTTTCAGCACGTTCCAGAGCTGCGGCAGCTCATCGAGGCTGGTCTTTCTAAGGAAGGCGCCGCTCTTTGTGATGCGGGGATCATTCTTCAGTTTGAATTCTCTATCCCATTCTTCTTTCGCCGCCGGATCGGTCGCGAGGAGGTGGTCTAAGACTTCCTGTGAATTCGTACACATGGAGCGGAATTTGTAGCAGTTGAATTCTTTCCCGTCTTTGCCGACACGGCGATGCTTGAAGATGACCGGTCCCGGAGAGTCGTGATAGACCCATGCTGCGATGAGGAGAAGAATCGGCAAGATCAGAAGGCCGCCGCAGATGGTGGCGGCGAGGTCGAAGAGGCGCTTGGCGATCTGGTTCGATGTCTGGGCGAGGTTGTTCCGGATCTGCAGCACCATGATCTTCGCATCGAAGAAGGACTCGGCGGTCACATTCGACATGGGGACGGCGACGAGGTTCGGCACGACGCCTACGTCCCTGACGAGGGTCTGTGCCTGATAGATGAGGGCGGAGAGCTGCTCCTGAGAGATGCCGGGGGCGGCGATGATGACATGCTGGACGCCGGTATCATGGATGACGCGCTCCATGTCACCAAATCCGCCAAGGATGGTGCAGGACTTGTCATAGGGCTCATGGTCTTCGAGGAAGCCGACGATGCGGTAGCGCATGCCGGTATCATTCTGTATCTGGCGTGCCATGACTTCGCCGGTCTTTCCTGCCCCGACGATGAGGATGGGGATCTGGAAAGCTTTCGATTTCTTCATCCCTTTCGCCAGAATGACGCGGAAGAGGCAGAGTAGGGCAAAGGAGATCGCGGTGTAGAGAATGACGTAGAAACGGGATACGTCCCCTGCCACCTGCGCAAGAAACATGAGGATGATGGAGAAGACGGTGCCACCCAGGGAAGCCCAAAACAATTTTTTCATCATCTGGTAGATGAGCATGCGCTTCCCATAGAGTCCCTCATAGAGGATAAAGGCCATGTAGACCAGCGGTACCCAGAAATATTGGTAGATGGGGGCGATGTGATAGGTGGTGTGGGTGATCAGGAGGTTTCGAATGGCAAGGGAAAGTATCCCTGCCAGGACGAGGGCGATGTAGTCGCCGATGAGGTAGAAAAATGCGGCGCCGGATGCGCAGGAAATGGAATGGTGGTGATTTTGGCAGTTCATGTGGTGGTATTCTTCCTTGTATATGAGACTATGAGACTTGGAGACGTTAGACTTCGAGACTTTAGACCCGAAGAATGCGAGACTGAAAAAATCACCCTGCTATCTGATGTCTTCAATTCTTTTAGTCTCCTAGCCTAAAAAGGGGGCGAGGCATTGTTACCCCCCCCCCGAAAATTTTTTCGCTTACGATACTTCCGTAGAAATCACTCGGTTTCTACTTTTTTCTTTGCCATTTTTACGTTCACATTATATCATATTTCGTTATAAAACGCGAAAAAATCGCTAGTCTGCATATATTTGTCAATGAAAGACGAAGAGAAGTCAGACTGCAGAAGTCAGATATCAGACTCCTAACGTCTGATATCTGACTTCTGACCTCTGCCGTCTCTTCGTCTCCGCCTCTCACCGGAATATCTTGGAAAGCTCATCATCCGTCATATTTCCTATCCAGCTTTCGCCGACGGAGACGGTCATGTCGGCGAGGGATCTTTTCTTTTGGATGATCTCATTGATCTTTTCTTCGAAGGTGTTCTTGGTGATGAAGCGGTGGACGAGGACGTTGTTCTTCTGGCCGATGCGGTAGGCGCGGTCTGTCGCCTGAGACTCTACGGCGGGATTCCACCAAAGGTCGTAGTGGATGACATGGGAGGCGGCGGTGAGGTTGAGGCCGGTGCCGGCGGCTTTCAGGGAGAGGATGAAGAATCTCGCCTTCGGGTCTGTCTGGAAGCGGTCCACCATGTCTTTTCTCTCACGGAGGGAGCAGCCGCCGTGGAGGAACATCGGACGTTCACCCAGTCTGCTCTCGAGGAGATCTGCCAGCTTGTCGCCCATGCTCTTGAACTGGGTGAAGATCAGGGCCTTTTCACGGCTGGCCTGGATGCTTTCTGCGAGATCGAGGAGGCGCTCGGCTTTGCCGGAGAGGGCGGGGTCCCAGTTGTCCTCTTTGGTGAAGAGTGCGGGATGGTTGCAGATCTCCTTCAGGGCGAGGATCATCTGCAGGACGAGGCCCTGGCGCTTGAAGAGGGAGGCTTTGTCTCCGTCCTTCTGCTCGCTGATGACGCGGAGGCTTTCTTCGACGGTCTGGTGATACAAGGCGGCCTGCGCGGGGGTAAGGAGTGTGTACTCGTCCTGCTCGAGCTTATCCGGAAGGTCGCTGATGATGGTCTTGTCTGTCTTGAGACGGCGCAGGAGCATGGGCGCGGTGATGCTTTTGAAGCGTTCGGCTGCTTTTCTGTCCTGCTCGTACTGGATGGGATTCGCATAGCGGGTCTGGAAGGTCTTCGCACTGCCGAGGTAGCCTTTGTTGGTAAATTCCATGATGGACCAGAATTCTTTGAGGCTGTTCTCGACGGGGGTGCCGGAGATGGCGATGCGGATGGGCGCTTTCATGCTGCGGACGGCCCGGCTCTGGGCGGTATCGGGGTTCTTGATGTTCTGCGCTTCGTCGATGATGAAGACTTCCCATTTCTTCTTTTTGAGAAGCTCCTGATCGCTTCGAAGGAGTCCATAGGTGGTAAGAAGGATGTCCCCATGGAAATCAGCAAGGTCGCGCTTGGCGCCGTAGTAGAGGAAAACGGTGAGAAGAGGTGCGAAGCGGGCGATCTCTTCCTGCCAGTTGGAGAGAAGGCTCGTCGGCACGACGATGAGCGCTTTCTTCTTGGCAAGGCGTCCCTCTTCACGGAGCTTTTCGAGGAAGGTGATGACCTGAAGGGTCTTCCCAAGGCCCATATCATCAGCTAGGATGCTGCCGAAGCCGAGGCGGCTGTTGTTGTAAAGCCACGCATAGCCGCGCTCCTGGTAGGGGCGAAGTGTCGCACATACATTTTCCGGCAGCGCGACGGGCTCTTCCTCCTTCATGGAGGAGAGCAGTCGCTTCACCTCGCTCGTCATGGAAATCTCCGCGCCTTCATAGCCGCCCTCGAGGGCGATGCGGAGGAGTTCTTCCTTTTTGAGGGAGAGAGGACGCTGCCACATTTTTTCGAGCTTTTTTAGATCTGCCTCGGTCACATAGAGGTATTGCCCCTTGAAAGCGATGAGGGAGCCTGCTTTGACGGATAGTTTTTCGAAATCTTCCGGGGAGATCCGCTCGTCCCCTAGGGCGATCTGCCAGTCGAAGTCAAGCATGTCTTCCAAAAAGAGGAGAGACGGTGCATGCGATGCTCCCTCTTCTTTCTTTTTGAGGCGGAGTGTCTTCTTCGGCCGGATGAGGTGCTGCAAGGACTTCGGCAGGATGACGCGCGCGCCCAAAAGACGCATGGCAGGGATGGCTTCCAAAAGGAAGGGGGCAAAGGTTTCCGCCGTGAAGGAGATCGGTGTCCTTCCTTCGCTGTCCATGTAGTCTTCCATGCCGCTCACAAGGGAAGAAAGCAGGTCCATATCCTTTAAGATCTGGTAGCGGCAGGCATCATAGTCATCCTTCGTGAAGACATCTGCGAGCGGCACTGCGTCCCCTTCGCTGTCCTCACTATCTACGACGGAGAGGTCCAGGCGGAAGGCTTTTGTTTTCGGATCATCTGACACGAGAAGCACGGGCTGCCAGCGGACGGCGCTCAAGTGGAAATAGGATAGCCAGGATGCGATGCCGTCAGCCTCGGGGTGCGGTTTTCCTTCCCGCGCCATCAGGAACTCCCCCATGAAGAAAAGATCATAGATGGGATCGTCTGCGAAATTTTTCTTCGCCATGTTTTGCATCAAGTGCGTGAGGAAAAGTGAAAGTGCCGCCTCGGCAGGCTCTCTGGCAAAGCATCTCTTCTCTCTGTATCGCGCGATTTCTACCATGGAAGGGGTCACCCATTTCGAGAGGATCCCCATGGCTTCCGCCGTGCCTGCGTCCTGCTCGGTCGGCATCCAACGGATGGAGAGCGCATTCTCATCCACACGCACCAGCTCGGGGATGGCATTCCCTGTCCGGAGAAGGTGTATAGCGAGCAGCACCACCTCGCGGAAGGCACGCACGGTGTAAGAGCTGTCCTGCGCTTCCTCTTCCGTCATATCGAGAAGAGCAGCGAGGAAACGGCTCATCGGCCACCAATCGCCGCGATCTGTATAGAGCTTCCCCTCGGAGAGCCCTTCGATCACGAGATGCACGGAAGAAACGGAAGCGAGCTCCAGGCTGTCTTTCCCGCCGCCCACGACGTAAACGGCTGATGAATCAAAGAGCGCTTTCTCTGCGGTCTTTCTGACGCCCGTCATGGTCTTTTCATAGACGCGGCCGAAGCTGCCGCGCCCGTAGAAAGCAGGCGAAGCGGGAAGCACACGCATCCATAAGGAAAAGAGGCTTTTGATCTTCGTGAAATCTGGAATTTCCGCCGTTTCCTCTGCCATGGGAAGTGCCATATCCTTGACCAATTCCCCTTTCACAAGGTCATCCCAGCGCGGGATTTGGGCAGACATCTCATTTGCGATCGTCACATGCCGCTTCTTTAGCTCGCTCACAAGCGACACGCCATGCAGGGAAAAGACTTGGAAAGGATCATTGTCGATGGCACGGCTCACCTCATAGATGACGGCCGCGATGTGCTTGCAGAGGTGCGCCCAGTCGGGACAGCTGCAATGCATCTCGATATCATTCATCGAGGAGGGGAATAGGGAAAGACCTGCCTTTTCCGCAAGCTCCATGACAGCAGGTGACAGCTCCCGATGCAGGAGCTTCGTCACGATCGAAGGATGGCGCGATACATCATCCAGAAAGGCCTGGACTTTGTTTTCCGGAAAAGGAGGGAGCGTCAACGTGACATGGTAGGGCGTGCGCCGCGTCCCCTGCACCTTCGCAGTCAGCGTCTCCCCCTCCCGGTGCATGGAAATGACCGCGCCGCCTCGCGCATACACCCGCCCGCGTGGCAGACGGTTCGCATGGTCCGCCTCCTCGAGCGCTTTCAGCCACTCGCTTCCCCACCAGGTATTGCCATATTGCAGTTTCATCGTCTTTTCCTCACTTCTGTACGTTTTTCTTTATTATATGAGATAGTCGCGATGCAGGCAATCGGTCGTGACGGATTCCGCGGGAAGGAGAGATGGTACGGCACATCAAATAAAAAACGCTTAGAGAATGTAAACAGGGATGAGCGGCTAGTGACTGGTGACTAGGGGCTAGGAGACATCAGACTCCTGTATCGTCATTTCGAGCAAAGTGAGAAATCTTTGTCATTCGCGGTCAGAAACTCACGCTTTCCACACATGTGCCGTGTACTTCTCCGTTTTCCTCATCTCTCTTTCATACCGCTAGTACCCTATCCGCCCCCCTTCGTAGCACCTTCCCCACGCGGGGAAGGCTGTGTTTCGGGGACAGCGGCACTCTCACAAATGCCGCGATTGCATTCTGTGCAAACAAAAACCGCTCTGCGAAGACTGGCTTTGCAGAGCGGTTCTGATTCTATTATTCTACGGTCACGGATTTTGCGAGATTTCTCGGCTTATCCACATCATTTCCTCTCTTGATAGAGGTGTAGTAAGCGAGGAGCTGCATCGGGATGACGGCGAGGATCGGTGCGATGAAGGGATCGACTCTCGGGATACGGACGGTCTCGGTCGTGTACTTTGCGATCTCTGTGTCATCGACGAAGCCGATGCCGAGGACTTCGGCGCCGCGGGCGCGGACTTCCTGAATATTGCTGTACATCTTTGCGCTGACATCGTCCTGTGTCGCTACGGCGATGACCGGGGTCTCCGGCGAGATGAGGGCGAGGGTGCCATGCTTCAGTTCACCGGCCGCGTAGGACTCCGCATGGATGTAGGAGACTTCTTTCAGCTTCAGTGCGCCTTCCATGGCGATCGCATAGTCGATGGAGCGGCCAAGGTAGAAAATATCATTCGCCTTGATGAGCTTTTCAGCGACGTCTGCCATGTGTTCTTTTTCATCAAGCACGGTGTCGATCTGATCCGGCAGATCTCTCAGTGCGGTGGTGATCTTCTGGATGAGTGCGGGCTTTAGTGTACCTTTCAGCTGGCCCATGTAGAGGGCAAGGAGCAGGAGCGCCACGAGCTGGGTGGTATAGGCTTTCGTAGATGCGACGGCGATCTCCGGGCCTGCCAGTGTGTAGACGACATTGTCAGCTTCACGCGCAATGGAGGAGCCGATGGAATTCGTGACAGCGAGGCTCTTCGCGCCGAGACGTTTCGCTTCTTTGAGCGCCGCCAGGGTGTCGATGGTCTCGCCGGACTGGCTGACTACGATGCAGAGGGTCTTATCGGTCGTGAGCGGACGGCTGTATCTATATTCGGAAGCGATCTCTACAGATACGGGGATCTTCACGAAGCGTTCGATGTAGTGCTTCGCAACGAGGCCGGCATGGTACGCCGTGCCGCAGGCGGTGATCAGGATGTGATCGATGCCGGAGAGACATTCTTTCGTCCAGCCGAGATCATCGAAATTGACAGAGCCGTCTTTATTGAGATGGATCTGCACGGTATCATGGACAGCCTTGGGCTGTTCATAGATTTCCTTTAGCATGAAATGCGGGTAGCCGCCTTTTTCAGCAGCTTCTGCGCTCCACTTGACTTCCTGAATCTCCTTTTGGATCGGTTTGCCTTCGGCATCGAAGAGGGAAACGCCATCCTTCTTCACGATGGCCAGCTCGCAGTCATTCAGGATATAGATCTTTCTGGTATGGTTGATGACGGCCGGGATGTCGGAGGCGATGAAATTCTCGCCGTCGCCAAGGCCGATGATAAGCGGATTGTCCTTCTTCGTGCAGATGATGGTGTCCGGCACCGCCTGATCCATGATGACGAGGCTGTAGGAACCTTCGATCACGGAAAGGACCTTGCGGACGGTGGAGAAGAAGTCTCCGTCATCCATCTTTTCGAGAAGGTGTGCCACGACTTCGGTGTCGGTATCCGACTTGAAGACATGACCTTCGTCGATCAGCTGCTTCTTGAGCGTCATGTAGTTTTCGATGATGCCATTGTGTACGATGACGAAATGATTATGGCAGTCGCCATGCGGATGGGCATTCCGATCCGATGGCTGTCCGTGCGTCGCCCAGCGGGTATGCCCGATGCCGATGTGTCCGGTGAGCGGATGCGCCTTCAATGCGGCTTCCAGATTTGCCAGACGACCTTTTTTCTTTTCGATAGAGATCGTACCTTTGTCATAGATGGCGATGCCAGCCGAATCATAGCCGCGATATTCGAGGCGTCTCAGCCCATCGATCAAAAAACGGGACGCTTCGCCGCTGCCCACATAACCTACAATACCACACATACGGTATTCCTCCTTGCGTATTTCTTTGGAATGCTCTGCCGCTCCGGGCCGCCCCTTTCCATCAGGGCTGTCTTTAAAAGAAGGCTGTACGCCTTGCTTTCTCTGCTCATGGGCCAGAGGATCTTATTCTTATTATGAGTAAGGGAAATGCGATTCGATCGCAGAATCAGATATTATAGAAATGCGGACATCGCCCGCAGGTATTCATACAGAGTTTATTATATCACATGTCATAAAAATATGATATTTCCCGGTGGCACACAGAAAAAGGAGCTGTAACTTACGTTAAGCTCCTTCGCTACGTTTTTCACATTATAGCATAGCTTGGAAGAGAAGGAAAGGCGTCAGACTTGGAGACTTTAGATTTCAGACTTCTGTCCTCCGATGTCATTTCTCATTTAGATCGATCCCAATGCCGATCCGAGCTCCTGCATCTCTTCCATTTCCGAAAGACCTGCCACGGCGGCGAAGACGCCGATCATCGCAAGAAGCAGCAGGAAAAGAAGGAGCATCACGTAGGGCGCGATGGCGATCAGGACAGATTTCCCGGTGGAGAAGAAATAGTTCTCGCGAATCGCAAGGACATCAAGGACGAAGGTCCACACGCAGATCGCAAAGGAACCGATGCCAGAGAGGAAGGAAAGCCCGATGCTTTCTGCCAGTGTGAAGAAGACGGAGAAGGCAAGCGGCAGCGATGCCGCCATGAATCCGGCGGTGATGCCCTTCGCGCTCCCTTGTCCGCCGAGAAGTCCGGAGAGGTAATCGGTCACGGCGCTGTGGATAAGGAGGGAAAGCCCCAGAAAGAGGAGCACGGCCAGAAACTCGACAAGAAGCCCCGGTCCTTCTGAGAAGGCGGATACCGCCGTCAAGAAAAGTGTAAAGAGCCATAGGATCCCCGCTTCACGAAGGCGTTCGCCGCGGGTGATGTCATAGAGCGCCGCCCGCGGTGTCACGATCAGCGAGTAGACAAGATCAAGAAAGGTATTCATGGAATTACTCCTTTGGAATCGAATATTATGCTATTATGCGAATGGAAAGTCTTGGAGAGTCAGATACATCAGACTTGGAGACGTTAGACTTCTGACTTTAGACTTTAGACCTCTGATTTCCCTTAGTCTCCCAGTCTAATACTCCTCACTTTATCGTGGGATTTTCCCCTTCTGTCAATGCCTTTTTCATACTCCCTGCCATGGATTCTCCCATGACATTCGAGAGCCGGACGGCTTCGCCGCGAAGGAGGGAGCGGAGTGTCACTGCGCTATTCGTATACGAGCGGGTCTCTATATGATCCACATCGAGCCCACCGCTCGAGGCAGCGTAGTTCAGTGCATCATAATAATTGCCCATGGCATCGACAAGACCGAGATCCTGTGCCTGACGGCCGGTCAGGATGCGCCCATCGGCGATGCTCTTTACTTTCTCTTCATCCATATGGCGTCCGTCCGCCACTGTCTGGACGAACTGGTGGTAAATGTCATCGACCATAGTCTGCAGCATCTCTCTCTCTTCGCCTGTCATCGGGCGGTACATGGAGAGGATATCCTTGTGCGCGCCGCTCTTGATCTTATCATTCTTGACGCCGACCTTATCCATCAGGTCTTCGATATTGGTATAGTCCATGTAGACGCCGATGCTGCCCGTCATGGTGGCAGGAGAGGCGAAAATATAATTTCCCTTGCTCGCCAGCCAGTAGCCTGCCGAGGCGCACATATCGCCCATGGAGATCACGATGGGCTTCTTGCTGCTGCGGATCTTATCCATTTCTTCTGCGATCTCCTGGGTCGCTCCTGTCGAGCCGCCCGGGCTGTTGATGCGGATCAGGATGGCTTTTGCCTGCGGATCCTTTCTGGCTTCCTGAAGCTCTCGCATGATCTCCTCGGAGGAGGAGCCGGAAGAGCCGCTCAGCATCGAGTCTGTCTCCGGCCCGCCGTAGATCGCGCCGTCGATACGCACGACGGCCACATAGCCCTCTCCCCGCTTTTCTTTTTCTGCTTTCCAAAGAGATGTGCTGCCCACCGAGAGCGCCGCCGCAAGGAGCAGGACTGCGAGAAGCAGGATCCATTTTCTTTTCGTCTGTATCGTCATTAGAAGTCGTCCTTTCGTATGTATTGGCTGATAGTTTCATTATAGCACAGGAGAGAAGGGGTTCAGTGGTCAGGGATAGGGATAGGGATAGGGATAGGGATAGGGAGCCTTTATTGACTTGTGTCTTCCATGCTGCTTTCGGGCATCACTCTTAAAAAAATCGGCGCTCACCTGCTGCCGTCAATCGCCTGCTTGAAACGCATATCCCCACTCTCTTTCATGCCGCTAGTACCCTATCCGGCTCGCTTCGCTCGCCACCTTCCCCACGCGGGGAAGGCTTTGTGTCGGGGGGTATTGTTTTTCCACACATGCATATATTCGCTTTGACGATGCGAGAAAAGCCGCATCCTCGTATCGCAGCCTTCCCCATTGGGGAAGGGGGACCGCGTAGCGGCGCTCGAGTGCTTTCGTAAACGGTGCACTTGACACGATCTCCCCCGATCTTTTTCATCCCGCTTCCCCCATCCAACCTCCGCCCCTTCGGGGCACCTCCTTCCATAGGAAGGAGGGAGTGTCCACGCGAGCCCCTTCCCTTGGAAGGGGCTGCCGAGCGCAGCGAGGCGGAGTTGGCTTCCTTTTGGGGCGGCGAAGCCGCCACGAGAGCCTGAACCCTGAACCAAATGAAAGCAAAGTAAAACGGGACTGTGAAGAAATGAATCTTCATTTCTTCACAGCCCCGTTTTTTATAGTATGCATTGACCTGTTACGGCAAACCGTCGCTCATGAGATGCGCATAGTGCTGCTGGATCTTACGAGTGACAGGGCCGACTTCTCCATTGCCGATCGGTTTTCCGTCGATGGAGAGGACCGGGATGATGCCGTCCTGAGAATTCGTGAGGAAGACTTCTTCCGCATTCATCATATCTTCGAGGCGGACCGGATCTGCCGCATCATCGATGGAGGTGACACCGGCAGTCGGAGCGACGCGGGACAGGACAAGGGAGCGTGTGATGCCGCGGGTCATGAATTCATTCGTGCCCGTGGTCCAGATGACGCCCGCCTTGACGATGAGTACATTCGAGTGGGTGGCTTCGGTCAGAAGGCCGTCTCGAATGAAGATGCCGTCGTAGCAGCCCTGCTTCAGGGCTTCCTGACGTGCGAGAAGGTTATCCACCTGAGAGAGGGAAAGAATGTCACAGTGGTGTCCGCGATCATCTTTCATCGTGATGCACTTCACGCCGTCCTGCACTTTGGCAATGGCATCCAGACTGATCGGTTTGGCGTAGACCAGGACATTCGGACGCAGCTGATTTCTGGCAGGGATCAGGAAATCATGATCGCCCTGTCCGCGGGTGACGATGATCTTCACATAGCCTTCTTCGATGCCGCTTTCTTCGACGACGGTTTCCACGATCTCGGTGAATTCATCCGGCGCTGTCACGGGACGAATGCCCAGAAGGCGCATGGAGCGGTACAGACGGTCGGTGTGATAGGAAAGAGCAAACGGATGGCCTTTGTAGACGCGGATCCATTCATAGCATCCGTCACCAAACTGGAGTCCTCTGTCATCTGCAGCGATGATCTGGGAGAAATCATAATAGAAATTGTGATTGTAGTATATGGTAGTTTTTCTTTCTGCCATACGTCTCACCTCCGTAACAAATTGTTATTATTATGGCTTATGCGGGATATTACCACTGGGGCGTTCTGCCTCTTGATTGCCTGCGAAAGAGGCTCAGCGGGTTCTATAGGTTCAAGAGGTTCAAAGGGGGTTGGTGCGGCGCATAAAAACACAGAAGCGCCGCAGAGTATGGATGTGGCGATGCCCGAAGGTTTCTTAAAAAGCAGGTTTCCCGTTTGAGCTTTTCTGACAGGATTCGTTTGACCGCGAACAACAAAGATTTCTCGCTTCGCTCGAAATGACGATACGAGAAAAGATTTTTCTAATCCAGTCACCCGTCACTAGTCACTAGTCACCAGTCACTAGTCACTCGAGACTCCCAGTCCCCAATTCCTGACCATTCATCCCTCACTTGCTTTTCAGTGCTTTGATCTTTTCGATGAGGAGCGGGAGGAAATCCTTCAGATCCGCTTCGACAGCGTAGTCTGCCATTTCCATGATCGGCGCCTTCGGGTCCTTGTTGACCGCGATGACGATGTCCGCATTGACTGCACACATGTGCTGCATCGCGCCCGAGATGCCGAGTGCGAAATAGATCTTCGGCGCTACGCCCTTGCCGGTCTGGCCGATCTGGTGGCTATGCGGCTCCCAACCGAGCTCTGCGATCGGACGGCTGCAGCCGACAGCTGCCCCCAGAAGATCAGCGAGTTCATGGAGCTTCGCCCATTCTTCCTCCGTACGGATGCCGCGGCCGCCTGCGACGACGACCTTCGCATTTTCGACCGGATGGCTGTCCTTCTCACCGGCGATGATCTCCTTCAGCACCGTGCCGAGATCCTTCTCTTCAAGGGAAACGGAGAGGGAGATGACCTCGCCCGTGCGGGAAGCATCGGCTTGCGGGTACTTGAAGATGCCCGGGCGGACCGTGCCGACCTGAGGACGATAGTCCGGAGACACGATATCTGCCATGATATTCCCATCCATCGCCGGACGCGACCAGATGACCAGCCCCTTCTCAGTATCTGCCGAAAGCTCCGTCACATCCGCCGTGACGCCGCAGATGAGCTCTGCCGCCAGACGCGGGGCGAGATCGCGGCCGAATGGCGTCGCGCCAAAGATGATGGTATCCGGCTTCTTCTCCAAGAGGAACGGCGCCAGTGCTTTCTGGTACGCTTTCCCATCATAGTGGGCAAGGAGCGGATGATCGATCACATAGACCTTATCTGCGCCGAGGGGGATCAGCGAGGATGCCGGATCCTTAAGATCGGCACCGATGAGGACGACTGCGACCTCTTCCCCCAGCTGGTCAGCCAGTACGCGGGCTTCGCCGGTCAGTTCACCGGTGACCTTCTGGATCTTGCCATTCGCAAGCGCTCCGATAACATAAATACCTTTGTGTTCAGAAAAATCCATTTCGCCCCTCCTTAGATGACCTTCAGTTTCTGCATAGCCGAGAGGAAGAGATCTGCCGCTTCTTCCGTCGTCTTTCCTTCGATGCGGAGATTTTCTTTTTTCGGCGGCACGACCGGACGGACCTGACGGACCTGCGTCGGAGAGCCCTTCATGCCGATGCGCGCCGGATCGACCGGCAGATCAGCTGCCGTGAGATTTCCGATCTCCACTTCATCCTTCTTGAGGAGACCCTTGATGCTCGGGTATCTCGCATGGTTCAGCGCTTCTGTCGCAGTGACGACCGCCGGAAGAGCAAGCTCGAGCACCTCGATATTCCCACCGATCTGGCGCTTCACGGTGAGGAATCCTTCCTTCTCATAGGAAATGCCTACGGCTGCACTCACATCCGCGATGCCGAGCGTCGCAGCGATCTCCGGCCCGATCTGCGCCGTATTGCTGTCGATGGACTCCTGCCCGCAGAAAATGAGATCGAATGTTCCCAGCTTCTCGATCGCCTTAGCCAGCGTGTAGCTCGTCGCAAGAGTATCCGCACCGCCAAATGCGCGGTCCGTCACGAGGTATACTTCATCTGCGCCCATAGCGACCGCATCCTTCAGGACAGCGGCTGCCTGCGGGGGACCCATGGTGATGACCGTCACCGTGCCGCCCACTTCATCGCGCAGCGAGAATGCCGCTTCCAGCGCATGGAGATCCAGCGGATTCATGATGCTGTTCGCATTATTTCTTTTCAGTCTTCCTGTAGTCGGATCGACTTCCATCTTCGATGTGTCGACGACCTGTTTAATACAAACCAGAAACTTCATAGTGTCTCCCTTCTGTGAGGTCGAAATCATATGCCACGCAGCACGAACGCCGCGCCACAGGGTAAACGGGGCTTATAGAGAAATAAGGCTTCGCCTACTGTCCCCATTATCCATATTTGTTTAAAGTATAGCATAAGTGAAACGTTTTTGCGTGAGAAAGTTGCGAAAACTTATTGCCTTGGCTCCGAAATGTAGCATAACAAAAAGAGGCTGCCTGCCAGGCTTGCCTCCTTTGTTCTGCTGTTGTTGTCTTCAGATTTTTTCATCTTTTTTCATTCGTGCATAGCGTTTAGCCGCAAGATCATACACTTCATCATTCGCTCTCGCACCGATAATAATAATCAGCATCTCACCTTCCACCTCAATCAGCGCGTAGACGATCCGAATGCCGGATTTTTTTAGTTTGATCTTATACAAACCATGCAGATGGCTCCCGCTCAGATTCGCCAGTGGTTTTCCATAACCATCCGCCGTCGGGTTCTGCATCACTTTCTGGATGGCCTTATCAATGACTTTCTGATGGTAGCGATCAAAGCTTTTCCAATCCTTTTCTGCAAAAGTGGAAAAACGAACATGCCATATCATTCGAATTCCACCTCAGCATCATCAACATCCGCAAGATCTTCGGATGAGATCCCAAGTTCTTTTCGTACTTCACCCCAGTCTTTGGTCTGCGAAAAAGCCCCATTCTCGATCCGATGCAGCGCGAGTGCAAGCAGTTCAGCGTTTTCCAGTTTTTCAGTCATTACAAGATAGCTCTCGGGCGACATGAGAACGCATTCCGGTACATTGTTCTTCATCACAACCTTGGAGCCATTTTCTTTGACACTTTTGAAAATCTTCCCCGCCATCCCTTTATTAAATAAACTGATCGGGATTGTGTTTCTTAAAGCCGGCACTAAATTTTCCATAGTCGTATCCTCCTGTCGTTATTGTACTATTTATTTGTAAATTTATCAATAAATACACTGTGACTAAAGGAAGGAATAAGATCTGATAATGGTTCAGTCCGTATTTTCCTAAAAGCCTCTTCTCATTCCCCCTCTTCTTTTACCACGCTACTTTTCGTTGCATGACACATCATAGCTCTGTAGCAGCTATATTTTGGCACTAAAAAAGACCGCGGCTGCGGTCTTGCGAAATTCTCTTTACTTTAATTACCAAACGGTGCGCCCTTCCTTCCACTCCTTTTTTGCTTCGTTTAAGGAAAGACGATTAGCAGCACCGGAAAAATTCGGATCGGATTCTTGATCTGGGTCCCGTTCCCATCCACACCGTTTACAAATTGAATATGGCGTAGTTAAATCCTCGGATTCATTCCCGCAAACAGGACATTTATTTGAATTTAGCTCCATTCTTTTTCGCCCTCGCTCTCAAATCTAAATATGTTTTATGACCATCACGTGGTGCGTAGAATGTGAGCAGACCACCATCGTTTCCAATAGCGATTAGATTTCTCCTCCGGTCATATCGGATTATATTCCCCAATCCATGTAACCTTCTATCCCATTACCAACTGGCGACTCTAGTAATTTAACCCCTTCGCTCACGTACTGCTCCTCGGTCATCCCTTTAAATTCAGGTTCTACCTTTAAGTGTTTATTTACGTGAATGATATGGTCTCGCTTGTTCCCAAAGGCTTTAACCGATATGCTATTCGCTCCACCCGGAGATAGCTTAGCACGACGTCCGGTGTGTTTCAAGTCATTTAAGGACATATTGCCAACGCCAGTTTCCTTCGGGGCGAAGCGACCGTTCGATGGATCGTGATTGTCCCCGTTCGCATCCAAGTCATCGCTGGCAGTATGGTAAAAAGGGAAGCTGTCGTGCGCCTCCTTTGGCGCCTGTGGCGGCTTTCCGGAAGCCTCGGGGGCTTATCACCCTCCTTCCCGCCGCGGCCTGCATGTGGTAAATCCAGGCCTCCAGCGCCGTCTTCCTCGCCGCCCATGCCAGGGAATCCTCCCATCTCGCTCCGCGGCTCGATTTCGTCCGACGACTCGGATATGGGATCGAATTCAAAGGCCATGTCATCCGGCACGGCGCCGAAGATGAAGATGTGTAACTCCCAGTTTACCCAACTACCTCAAAGCAGTAAAATAGCATCCCATTCCGCGCAGGAAGCTGCTTTGTTTATACCGATCTCTCAATCAATATTTAACTCTCGAAGCGGTGTGCCATTTTTATCTTTCCATGTCTTCGGCCCACTTACGGCATATCCCAAAACAAAATCTGCCGCAGCAGATGGACTTGAAAAGAGTATATCTTCGGTTGTTACTAAATTCTCGACTCTGCCAGACTCCATCACCTTTCTTCTGAAGTCCGACATATTGGCATTTAAGGAAGGCTCATTGGTCTTTTCATTGATCACTGCGCCTTTCCTTACGACAAATCCTTCCGTAGTGAGCAGGCCTTCGGCTTTTGCGTTTCCAATCGCGAGATGCAGTGCCGTCTGGCTTTCTGCTTCTGATGGATCGGCCACCGGTTCAAGCACTTTGTATCCCAGCGCATTGATGAGAATTTTCAATTTATCGATATATTCCTCCATCACGGCTTGATCCGATTCCTTGATAACTGCCTTTCCGCAAGTATTCTTCGTTAATACAGTAAAGCGATTCGCCTTCCTCGCTTCTTTCACCAATTTATCTTCCAAGTAACGAATCAACGCCTTATCCAAATCGTCTCCTGTAAAAATAATAGCTGTATTCCAATAATATTCTTCGTTCCCTGACGATGCGTCTCGCAAATGCTGTACCAGACGTGCTTTGATGTTTTCGGCTTCCCCAATATAAACCGCATCTTTGTCCTCATTTTCAGCTTTACAAAAGAGAAAATAAACACCCGGCCTTGTGAAATCCTTGCGACCGCATCCAGCGACCTCCGTCCGAGGAATTTTAATGGCCTTTCCACTCCAATTCCGCAACTCAGCCAGCACTAAACTATCCGCCGTACCATTAACCAGAAATAGCTCAATCTTCTTCCCGTATACCATCATTGATTCACGTCCCTTTCTATTTCAACTACGGAGTCATCAAGTTCCCGCATTCGCCCAATGCACCCTATGTTTCTTTGCCATTCTTTTATCCTACTACGGCTGTATTTTCTTCCCATTCTTAATAAACCCCAACGGGTATGGATGCACCAGATCAACAGCGTACTGATTCTTCCGATTTCCCTTCAGCGTATGGCATCTTCCGATATGACAGGCAATCATCATCTCTACGGTGTCTCTCCTATCAGAAATCTACCTGTTCGGTATATATTATATTTCTTTTATTCAGCCCTGTCCAAAAAGAGGCGAGCTGTTTCCCGCTCGCCTCTATCTGTACGCTCGCCACTCATTTTTCCCTTATCGCCTTAAAATCTGCACTACAAGTAAGGAATCCCTAATTTTTTCTCCCCTCGACCGCCGCATTGCCGAGGAGCCCTTTCAGCGCTTCTTCGGCTTCTTCGGAAAAGTCGACATAGAATTTTGGCACCATGCGGATCTCCTGCCTTGAGGATATGAGGTGGAGGATGACGGGTGTGCCGCCATGGTATTTCGCAAGGACTCTGGCGAGGGCGGCACTGACTTCGTCTGTCTCATGGCGGGGATCGACGTAGAGGTGGACTTCATCGACCGGCACGCGGACAGTCTTTTTGAACTGGACCATCGGTATGATGCTGTCGGCCAAGATCTTGACTTCTCGCTCGTTCGACTGGACGCGGCCGCGGATACAGATGGGTGCGTCTTCGGTGAGGAAGGGACGCGCGGCTTCCCAGACGGAGGGGAAGAGGACGGATTCGATCTCACTTTCATAGTCTTCGATGGTGACGTAACCCATGGGCGCGCCCTTCTTGGTGACCATGCCCTTCACACGGGTGACAGTACCGCCCAAGGTGACCGTCTTCCCGTCGTAGCGGCTGCCTTCGGTCTCGAGCTGGTAGATGGGCGTGCAGGCGGCCATCTGCTTCTTGTACTTTTCGAGCGGATGCCCGCTGACGTAGAAGCCTAAGAGCTTCCTTTCCCAGTCGATCTTTTCATCCGCGTCCATGTCTTCGAGATCCGGATAGACGACGGAGCTTTTCATCTCGTCCCCGCCGAAGAGAGACATCTGTCCGCTCTCCCGGTCGCTCTTCGCAGCGGCGACATCACTCATGACCTGCGGGAGTGCGGCGAGGAGCTGAGAGCGGTTGTAGCCGAAGCCGTCCATCGCACCGCAGCGGATGAGGCTTTCGCAGGCACGGCTATTGAGACCTTTGCCTTCGACGCGCTCTAAGAAATCCGACATGGACGTGAAAGGACCGCCCTTCTTCCGGGCTTTGATGATGGCTTCGACGGCATTCTCTCCGACGTTCTGGATGGCATCAAGTCCGAAGAGGATCTTATTTCCGCTGACGGAAAAATAGGCTTCCGAAAGATTGACATCCGGTGCGGCGATCTCCACACCGGCTCTTCTGGTATCTGAAATGTAGCGGCTGACCTTGTTCTTGTCGCCATTGTAGCAGGTCATCATGGCAGCCATGAATTCAGCGCGGTAGTGCGCCTTGAGGTAGGCGGTCTGCCAGGCGATCCATCCGTAGCAGACGCTGTGAGATTTATTGAAGCCGTAACCGGCAAAGTGGACCATGAGGTCAAAGACGTAATTCGCCGTCTTTTCATCGACGCCATTCTTCACGGCGCCTGTGACGAAGGTATCCCGGTTCTTCTGCAGGATCTCCGGCTCCTTGTGTCCCATGGCGCGGCGGAGCATGTCGGACTGGCCGAGGGAGAAGCCGCCCATGACAGAGGCGATCTGCATGACCTGTTCCTGATAGAGGATGACGCCGTAGGTTTCCTTCAGGATGGGAGCCAGGGATGGATGCGGGTACTCGATGGGGATCTCTCCATGTTTTCTCTTGATGAAATCTTCCGCCATGCCGCTGCCCAAAGGTCCCGGACGGTAGAGTGCGACCATCGGGATGAGGTCTTCGAAACGGTCCGGGTGGAGCTTCATCAGAAGATTCGTAAAGCCGGAGGACTCGGACTGGAAAACGCCTGTGGTGTCGCCCGCGCAGAGCATCTCGCACGTCTTCTCGTCGACAGAAGGAATGCGGTCGATGTCGATGGTGACACCGCGGTTCGCCCGGATCATCTCGACCGCATCATGGATGACGGTGAGGTTTCTAAGCCCCAAAAGATCCATCTTGAGAAGGCCGAGCTGCTCGACCTGATCTTTTTCGTACTGCGTCTGGATGAAGTCGTCCGCAGTGAGCTGGATCGGCACGTACTCATCGACGGGCTTCGAGCAGATGACGACACCGGCGGCGTGCGTGCCGGAATTTCTGGAAAGCCCTTCCAGGTCAAGGCAGTGGTCGATCAGGGTGTGTACCGTCGCATTCGACTCGTAGAGGTCTTTGAATTCCTTCGAGCCGTCCAGCGTCTTCTTCAGCGTAACGCCCGGGCCGCTCGGCACCATCTTTGCGATCTTGTCCACTTCGCGAAGGGGCAGATTCATGACACGGCCGACATCACGGATGACGGCACGCGCCGCAAGCGTGCCGAAGGTGATGATTTGCGCCACCTGCTCGGCGCCGTATTTTTCTGCGAGATAGGCGATGACCTGCCCGCGTCCGCGATAGCAGAGGTCGGTATCGATATCCGGCATGGAGACACGCTCCGGATTCAGGAAGCGTTCAAAGAGAAGGTCGAAACGCAGTGGGTCGATTTCCGTGATGTGCAGGAGGTAGGCGACGATGCTTCCTGCCGCGCTCCCACGCCCCGGTCCGATCGGGATGCCATGTGTCTTCGCGTAGCGGATGAAGTCCATGACGATCAGGAAGTAATCCGAGAATCCCATCTGATTGATGACACCGAGTTCATAATCCAGCCGCTCCTGCTCTTTTCCCGAAGGCTCTGGATAGCGCTCCGGAATCGCCGCCTCGCAGAGCTTTCGCAGGTATGACTTGGACGTCTCGCCTTCCGGCACATCAAAGGACGGGAGCTTGTGGTCGCCAAAGGTGAAGGTCACATGACAGCGCTCCGCGATCTTTGCCGTATTCTCGATAGCGCCCGGATACTCGCCTAAAATCGCCTGCATTTCCTCTCCGCTCTTGCAGTAGAATTCGTCATTCGGAAAATGGAAATGATAGGGATCATCCAGTGTCTTTCCCGTGGAGATGCAGAGCTTGATCTCCTGGCTCTTCGCATCCTCTTTTTTCGTATAGTGGAAATCATTCGTCGCGACCAGCCCCAGCCCATACTCTTTTGCCAAAGACGCCAGTACCGGACGCACATCCGCTTCTTCCGGGATGCCGTGATTCTGCAGCTCGAGGAAATAGTTCTCCTTCCCGAACGTATCGATATAGTAGCGGATCACCTTTCTGGCTTCATCCATGTCGCGGTTTAAGATCGCCTGCGGAAGCTCGCCGGCAACACAGGCCGACAACGCAATGAGCCCTTTGTGATACTTGGACAGAAGCTCATGATCCACCCGCGGCTTATGAAAATAGCCCTCCGTCCACCCCTTCGAGCAGATCTTGATGAGATTCTGATAGCCCTCATTCGTTTCTGCCAAAAGGATCAGATGCCCCAGCTTCTCCTTCTCGCCCTTCGCCCGCTCGAAGCGGCTCTTCCTCGTGACGTAGACCTCGCATCCGATGATCGGCTTGATGCCCTGCGCGATACACTCTTTATATAAATAGACCGCACCATACATGACACCATGGTCCGTGATCGCGACCGCCGTCTGCCCGAGCGACTTGACATAAGAAACAAGCTCCTTGATGCGGCATGTGCCGTCGAAAAGACTGTACTCGGTGTGGACGTGGAGATGAACAAATGGATCCAAGCGGAAACGCCTCCTTCACTCCTTTTTCTTTCGAATTCTAAGAAAATGCTGATCCGATCGCAGGATCAGTGTTTCCCTAAAAATAACTTTTTCTTATTGTATCATATTTCGTGATCGGTCATTCATCCGGTCCTGTCTCATTCGAACCGAGCTTTCCTTCGCGATCAAGGCCGGCACGCCCCGCGGGCTGACCCTGCGTAAGGCGAACGACAAAAAACTGATGGCTCATCATCGGGAGAACCTCCCGGTGATGAGCCATCAGTCACGACTCACGAATCTGAAGGAAACGCTGATGCAATCGCAGAGTCCGATTTGGCATGTATTTTCATGCCATGCTTCGTCATAACCCGCCTTACATAGCTCGCTATTCGCGGCGGCTTATTCCTCGCCTTGCATGAAAATACAAGAGCCAAGTCGGACAACGATGTAATCAGTGTTTCCTTAAAATTCACATTTCCAAAGGCCATGCAGATTGCAATATTCATACACCACGCCATGAGGCACATCAGCAAAGGCGGCTTTCGGTTCTTCTCCCGGTTTCAGATAGCGCACTTGGAATCCCTCTTCGGTCACCAAGGCGATCCACTGGATGTAATGGTTTTCCAACATAGGATGCAGCACTTCCCCCACTTGTACGTGAAGGAGATCCCCCTCATGAGTCACCACCGGTACATGTTTTTCCCTGGCTCCATCACTGGTACCTGCTGCCAAGGGCTGCAATGTTTCGCCACAGCAAGAAACAGCCATGGATTCGCCGGTTTTGAATAAGAAAGAATCGCAAGATGGGCAATAATAGATATGAAGTGTCATGATACTCTCCTTTCTCTGCAGGTGGCAGAAAAAATAGGTAAACAGTGACTAGGGATCAGGTGTTAAGGGTTAGGGGTTAGGTACTGCACTCTCCTAAACGTAATTCTTGTCCGCTTGCCATGTTCATGGCGAAGCAGACCGCCAGTCGAGCTCCCTCTTGTATGATCCCCCAACGGGGGATACACACTAAAAATGATTTTCTTACCCGTCACAGGTCACTTTATCGATATTTCTCTATATCTATATATTACCATATGGTTCGACATTTATCAATGTATAAAGCATAATCGATAAGGAAACACTGACTCAATCACAGAATCAGATTTCAAATGGATGAAATACCTACTGCTGCAACTGACGCCAGAGTCAGGCGTGATGCCCACTTGAGACCTGAAGCCTTTAGACTCCAGATGTCAGATGTCAGATGTCTAACGTCTTCCAGTCTCCCAGTCACTAGTCCCCGGCCACTACTTCTCCCATTCCAATTCCAGCAGGCGGAAGCGGTGATCCGCGCTGTGCTTCTGCAGAAGATAGATATCCTTTCCCTGCTCTTCATTCTGACGAAGCGCTTCCTCCGCTTCATAGCGGATATCATTCAGCTGCTCGTCATAGCAGGACGCCTCGATATTCATCATCCGCTCCTGCAGGTCAGCGATCAAAAACTGCTGATAAATGACCATGCCGAGCAGCATGGCCATGATAAGGTAGAGATATTTACGTTCTCTCCACTGTATTTTCCTTTTCCACTGTTCCATGGAAATCCTATTTCCTCATCATATCATCGATCTTACGCGGGTCATTCAAAAGCGTCAGATGGTCTTTTGTGAATTCGATCCAGAGACGGGCAGCGCGGGAGAGGTAGCGGCCCTTCTTCCAGATGGCATAGAGGTGATGCGTCATGCGCGGCTCTGTCATCACACGGGTGACGACCTTGCTTTCCTCGCTGTTTGCCGGACACAGGCGCGACGGCAGGATCGCGACGCCAAGGCCGCTCGCAACCGTCTGCAGCATCAGCTCACGCTGGCTCGTCTCAAATACGATCTTCGGCGTGAAGCCGATCTTTTTGCAGTTCGTCATGATGTCATCATGCATATTGAAATCATCGCGGTACAGCACGAGCGGATAGTCTGCGAGCAGCTTCATCGGGACGACTTGGTGCTCTTCGAGCGGATAGCCCTTCGGCATGACGACGCACATCTCATCCTCCGAAAGGAAGAAGGACTCGAATTCGTTATTCGGAATGGTGCAGATGATGCCGACGTCGATGACCCCCTCCTGGACAGAGGTCTCGATGACCTTCGAACCGTGCTCATAGAGCTTGATGGCGATCTGCGGATAGTTCTTCTTGAATTCGCCCAGAAGCTTTGCAAAGACATGCGCATCGGTGATCGGCGGCAGCCCGATCTCGATGGTATCCTGCTTCAGGTTGAATTCATTTTCAAAATCCGACTTCAGGTGTTCAAAAATAAAAAGACACCGCTTCGCATAGTTCAGGAAAATGGTCCCCGGCGCTGTGATCTCTACCGTCTTTGCGTTGCGGATAAAAAGCACGACCCCCAGCTCATCCTCCAGCGACTTGATCATGCGGCTGATGGCGGACTGGGAAATATGAAGATTGCGCGCTGCTTTCGAGAAGCTCTTCTGTTCAGCGACTTCCATGAAATATTTCAGATGACGATAATCCATTGTGATCCTCCATGAAAGAGTAAAAAGAAAGATAAGAGGGTGCATGCTTCTGGATGAAGCCGTGGGACGGGCTACGATCCCATGCCGGAGAAGCTCCGCCGGTTCCAAGGGGCATGATGCTCCGCATAAAAAAGCAGTACGCTCATCAGCTGCTCTTACTCTCTTTCTCCTTCTCATTTTCTTGTGAAATCCATATCTTTATTCTATAATAGAAATGTATCTATTCGGATGCCCTGGAAATGTCCATGGTCTATGACTTAGTATAGAATAAAGTGAATTCATCTATGCAAAATTATCATAAAACCATTGTACCTAATTTTCAGGTATCTTGCAAGGGAAGAGTAAAGGCAAAGGGATAAAAGCCAGGTGACTGATGAGCAGGGATCCGTGGCCAGAAAGGCACCGCCTTCCTCCTTCATCTCCTCTGCTCCCCTTGAACAGATTTCCCATACAAAGGAGTGTTGATCTGTGAGAAATGTAAAAACAATGGATGGCAACACAGCTGCTGCGTATATTTCCTACGCATTCACAGAAGTAGCTGCTATTTATCCGATCACCCCTTCCTCGCCGATGGCGGAAGAAGTGGATGAATGGGCCGCTCACGGCAAGAAGAACATTTTCGGCGACACCGTACACGTCGTCGAAATGCAGGCAGAAGGCGGCGCAGCCGGCGCATTCCACGGCTCTTTGCAGAGCGGTGCACTGACTACCACCTATACGGCATCTCAGGGCATGCTGCTCATGGTACCGAACATGTACAAAGTCGCAGGCGAACTGCTCCCGGGCGTTTTCCACATCGCAGCGAGAGCTCTTGCAAACCACGCACTCTCCATCTTCGGTGACCATCAGGACGTCATGAGCGCACGTGCGACGGGCTGCGCGATGCTGGCAGAAGCGAATGCCCAGGAGATCATGGATCTCGCAGGCGTTGCCCATCTTGCTGCCATCAAAGGCCGCGTACCTTTCATCAATTTCTTCGACGGCTTCCGCACGAGCCATGAGATCCAGAAGGTCGAGGTCCTGGACTATGAAGAGCTCGCTCCGCTCATCGACCAGAAAGCCCTTGCGGACTTCAGAGCCCGCGCTCTCAATCCGGATCATCCGGTCATCCGCGGCACCGCAGAAAACCCGGACGTTTACTTCCAGCACTGTGAAGCAGCGAACCCCTTCTACAATGCCCTCCCAGACATCGTTCAGGGCTACATGGATGAGATCTCCAAGATCACCGGCAGAAGCTACCATCTCTTCGACTACTACGGCGCAGCTGATGCTGACCGCATCATCATCGCGATCGGCTCTGTCACCGACATCTGCAAGGACGTCACCGATGCGCTCAATGCCCACGGCGAAAAAGTCGGCGTGCTGAATGTACACCTCTACCGCCCATTCTCTGTCAAGCACTTCCTTGACCAGATCCCATCGACCGTCAAGAAGATCGCCGTCCTCGACCGCACCCGTGAACCGGGCGCCATCGGCGAACCGCTCTACCTGGATGTCGTATCTGCGATCGCCTCTTCCGGCCGCGCCATCAAAGTCTGCGGCGGCCGCTACGGCTTAGGCTCGAAGGACGTCATTCCGGAAGACATCATGGCTGTCTATGAACACCTGAAGGAAGAGACCCCGCGCCACAACTTCACGCTCTCCATCAAAGACGACGTGACGAACCTCTCCCTCGCTCCGCTCCCGGTACCGGAAATCCCGTCCAAGCTCGTCTCCTGCAAATTCTGGGGCTTCGGCTCTGACGGCACCGTCGGTGCGAACAAGAGCGCCATCAAGATCATCGGCGACCACACCGACCTCTATGCGCAGGGCTACTTCGCTTATGACTCCAAGAAATCCGGCGGCGTCACCATCTCCCATCTGCGCTTTGGCCCCGATCCGATCAGAAAGCCTTACCTCATCCGCAAGGCTGACTACATCGCCTGCCACCGTCCGTCCTACATCTATAAATACGACCTTCTCCGCGGCTTCAAGCCGGGCGGCATCTTCCTTCTGAACTCCCCATGGAGAAAAGAAGATCTGAACCGCGTCCTGCCGGCAGCCATGAAACGGAAGCTCGCTGCCCTCAAAGCAAAATTCTACATCATCGATGCCTTTGAGATTGCAAAGAACATCGGTCTCGGCGGCCGCATCAATATGATCATGCAGTCTGCCTTCTTCCACCTCACCCACATCATTCCTGATGCAGATGCCGTGAAGTACCTGAAAGACTCCAACGAAAAATCCTACGGCAGAAAAGGCCAGAACGTCGTCGACATGAACAACAAAGCCGTCGACGCCGGTATGGAAGGCATCGTCGAAGTCGAAGTACCATCTGAATGGGAACATGCGACCACCGGCGGCTCCATCGCCAAGGTCAGCCGTCCGGACTTCGTCAAGAACGTCTGCGACGTCATGAACCGTCAGGAAGGCGACGACCTCCCTGTTTCCACCTGGAAAGGCATCGAAGACGGCACCTTCCCGTCCGGCACCTCCCAGTACGAACGTCCATCGGCAGCCATCATGATCCCGGAATGGATCCCGGAAAACTGTATCGGCTGTAACCAGTGCGGCGTCGTCTGCCCGCATGCTGCCATCCGTCCATTCCTCGTCACCGAAGACGAAGCAGCGAATGCGCCGGAAGGCTTCATCGTCAAAGACTTCAGAGGCCCGGTCAAAGGACTCAAGTACCGCATCGTCGTCGATCCGGAAGACTGCTACGGCTGCGGCATCTGCGCGAATACCTGCCCGGCTCCGAAGAAAGCCCTCGTCATGCAGCCGGCAGAGACAGAGCTCCCCAAGCAGAACCTTTGGGACTATGCAAAGAGCCTCCCAGCAAGAGACAATCCGCTCGGCAAAAAGAACCTCAGAAGCGCCATGTTCGAACCGACCTACTTCGAATTCTCCGGTGCCTGCGCAGGCTGCGGCGAGACCCCGTACATCAATATGGTCACCCGTCTCTTCGGCGACCGCATGATGATCTCCAATGCGACCGGCTGCTCCTCCATCTACGGCGCAAGCTCCCCGTCCATGCCATATACCAAGAACAGCAAAGGACAGGGACCGGCTTGGGCGAACTCCCTCTTCGAAGACAACGCGGAATATGGCCTCGGCATGCACCTCGGTGAAGCGAAGCTCAGAAGCCGCCTGACCGAAAAGCTCGAAGCTCTCCTCCCGGCAGCGGAAGGCGATGTCAAGACCGCCATGGAAGAATGGCTCGCCAAGAAAGACCTCGGCGAAGGCACGAGGGACCGCGCCGACAAGCTCGATGCGGCCCTCACCGCTGCAGTTTCCGCGCATCCGGAATACAAAGAACTGCTGGATCTCAAAGATCATTTCGTCAAGAAATCCCAGTGGATCTTCGGCGGCGACGGCTGGGCATACGACATCGGCTTCGGCGGCCTCGATCAGGTCCTCGCTTCCGGCGAAGATGTGAATGTCCTCGTCCTCGATACCGAAGTCTACTCCAATACCGGCGGACAGTCCTCCAAGTCCACTCCGGCTGCTGCCATCGCCAAATTCGCAGCCTCCGGCAAGAAGACCAAGAAGAAAGACCTCGGCATGATCGCCGTCTCCTACGGCTACATCTACGTCGCACAGATCGCTCTCGGCGCTGATATGAATCAGGCCTTCAAAGCCATCAGCGAAGCAGAAGCTTATCCGGGACCGTCCCTCATCATCGCCTATGCGCCATGCATCAACCACGGCCTCAAAGCCGGCATGGGCAAATCCTCCGAAGAAGAGAAACGCGCCGTCGAATGTGGCTACTGGTGCAACTGGCGCTACAACCCAGAGCTTCTGGAACAGGGCAAGAATCCGTTCCACCTCGACAGCCGCGAACCGAAAGGCAACTTCCGCGACTACCTCATGGGCGAAGTCCGCTTCGCATCTCTGGCGAAGCTCTTCCCAGACAAAGCGGAAGAACTCTTCGAAAAGACCGAACGCGATGCCAAACAGCGCCGTGAAAACTACGTCCGCATCCAGAAATCCTATGACCAGGAGATCGCAGATCGCAAAGCCAAGGAAGAAAAATAATCCTCACGCTGCGTAATACGAAAGCGTAAACAAAGGGGCCGCTGACTCAAAGAGTCAGCGGCCCCTTTCGCGTGGGTCTTCCGGGATAAAGAGTGACTAGTGACTGGTGACTGGTGACTTGAATACTACTTTCGGGCATCGCCATCATCTATACTCCGCGGCGTTTCTATATTTTATGCGCCGCACCACCTCATACCCGAACTCATTTTCTTCTTGCATCTTACGCGAGACTATGGCATAATAATCTCCGTCAACGATTTATGGGCGATTAGCTCAGCTGGGAGAGCGTCTGCCTTACAAGCAGAATGTCAGCAGTTCAATCCTGTTATCGCCCACCAAAAGAAAGCATCGCGTGATCTGCTCCGTGGTGCTTTTTTCTTGCCTTTTTCCTTTTTTCTCTACAGTCATATAACCTCCTGCATCCGCGACTCACGATCATTTGCGCGTCGCTTTGCTCCTTCAAATGATGTTCGCTTCGGAACCAGTTCGATCCTATTATCGCCCACCATAATGAAAAGTTCCACGTGCTCCGCGCCGTGGGATTTTTTATTGTCATTTTTACTGAGAAGTGGCTAGTGGCTAGAGATTAGGGATTGGGGATTAGGAGTGACTGGTGGCTGGTGACTGGGATTTCTCCGCTCAGGATGACAAATGCGCCGCACCTTCCCCGCCCTACCCTCAGAACCTTTAGGACCTGCTGAACCTCTTTCCCAATGAAATCAAAGGGCAACTCGCCCGATGAGCTAACCCCGAACCTTGAACCCTAAACCTCATTCATCTTTTTCTAATCAATTTTCCTCTTGCAAAGCACTGCGAGATTTGATATTATAATGCACGTACTCATGTACAGATTCCTGAATAGCTCAGCCGGTAGAGCGCGTGACTGTTAATCACGATGTCGCAGGTTCGAACCCTGCTTCAGGAGCCAGTGGCCTGTTCGTCAAGCGGTTAAGACACCGCCCTTTCACGGCGGGTTCGGGGGTTCGAATCCCCCACAGGTCACCATGGGCGATTAGCTCAGCTGGGAGAGCGTCTGCCTTACAAGCAGAATGTCAGCAGTTCAATCCTGTTATCGCCCACCAAAAGAAAGCATCACGTGATCCGCTCCGTGGTGCTTTTTTCTTGCCTTTTTCCTTTTTTCTCTACGGTCATATAACCTCCTGCATCCGCGACTCACTACATTTTGTGCGTCGCTTTGCTCCTTCAAAATGTGTTCGCTGCGGAACCAGTTCGATCCTGTTATCGCCCACCATAATGAAAAGTTCCACGTGCTCCGCGCCGTGGGATTTTTTATTGCCATTTCCCTTTTTTCTCTACAGTCATATAACCTCCTGCATCCGCGACTCACTACATTTTGTGCGTCGCTTTGCTCCTTCAAAATGTGTTCGCTGCGGAACCAGTTCGATCCTGTTATCGCCCACCATAAGAAAGCATCACGTGATCCGCTCCGTGGTGCTTTTTTCTTGTCCTTTTCCTTTTTTTCTCTACGGTCATGTAACCGCCTGCATCCGCACTCACGATCATTTGCGCGTCGCTTTGCTCCTTCAAATGATGTTCGCTGCGGAACCAGTTCGATCCTGCCATCGCCCACCATAATGAAAAGTTCCACGTGCTCCGCGCCGTGGAATTTTTTGTTGCCTTTCCTTTTTCCCTCATTTGTCATTCCCCCTGCCCTTAAAAAATCTATTGCATCTCACCCCCTAAAGGGGTATAATACGTAAACACATGGGGCATTAGCTCAGCTGGGAGAGCGCAAGGTTCGCAATCTTGAGGTCAGGGGTTCGATCCCCCTATGCTCCACCAAAGCAATATAATCCGAAACTTTTGCCGATTGGTTATGGGTTCGGATTTATTGTTTCTATCGAAGAAATTGAAGACTGATACTGGAAAAGCCGGGAGGACTGCCGATTATGGCAATCCTCCCGGCTTCTTTATGTAGATGCACAGTCCGTATTCTCTTTCTTTGCTTTCCATTCGGCAAATACCTTTTTACCGTCTTCACTTTCGTAGTACTTCTGAATTACCGGAAGCAGACTCCGTGCAAGCGATTCAAAGACGTATTCCGGAATTTCGGTTGCATCCACGCTGTTTGGGATATTCGTTTTTTCTGCGTTCACATGGTCCCCCCTTATCGCTTCTGTAGCGCGTATAAGCCCATTTTGGCGTTGCTGTAAGGAAAAGATATTCCCCTGTATTTTCGCGCCGATTGTGGGGCGAAAAAATGCCACATTTTCGACCTTTATCCGGACAATATTGAGCTGCCTTTCTTCGGCTGAATCAGCTTCGCATTAGAGGGACAATTCAGTGTAATCAATGCGGGTTTTCCAAGCCCCTGTTTCTTTCGGCAGATCAAACCGCTGAACTCAAGCTCATGAAATATCCGCGTCGCACATTGTCGGCTGCGGTGCAGCTTCTTCTGCGCCTGCTCCAAGGTAAAGTACAGCTGGATCGTGCCGTTCGGCTCGACGTAGCCGTTCTGCCAGGAAATGCTGGTTCTGTCCAGCAGGGCTTCGTCTTGGAGAAGAAACCTTGGGAGCGGTACATAGGATTCCACCGGACTCTGCGTCGTGAGCCTTGCAAAAAGTTTTCATCTGACCTCCTGTACCATCCATCAATCCATTTTTGTGTTGATTGATAGATTGATTCTCTTGTATCTTGATTTATTTTTATTAGTTAGAGGATGAAATCCAGCCCCGATAAGCGTCACGGAAACCGTCGTCCTGAAATCTAGGTGGAACGCTCCGGAGCGTCAGTTTATCCATCGTCCGGAAGACTGGTGACGGAAAACACACACACGGAAACCCCCGTTGTGGTCAAAGCTCCTCCCTCTGCTGCACTTTCAGCAGCTCCCATACGTCAGCCATCCATTCTTTCAGCTCGGCAACATCGGCATCGTAAACGTGCCCGGTGTTGTTGATGCGGCGGCAAATCTGGTTGATGTTCGTGGCGGCACAGCTGACAGCGGCAGCTAACTTTTTCTGCTCGGTGTAATCCACCTTGATGATGTACCCGTCAATTAGCATTTTTCGGACATACTCGCCGAAGTTGCGGGTGCCGAGTTTATTCATCTTGTGGCGAACTATGCTCAATTTCCGCTCATTCAGGCAGATTTCCTTGCGAATGGGTCGCGTGCGGTTCGGCATGATAAAACACTCCTTTCACAATACAACGGACATTTTTTCTCAAAAACTTGGTAGTGGCGAAAATAAAATTTTGAGAACGAAGGAATTGCCGCTTGGTTGCTCTTCACTTTACAACGGACTTTTTTCGTCGAAACGCAGGTACCGAAATGAGAAATTTTCAAAAATATGCGCCCCTGCTTTTGCAAAAGCGGGAGCGCGGTGTATCTGCGGATATGAGATTTGGGAGAGTAGCAAGCACATCCGGTGTCCGTACACACCGGAAAAATGAGCGGTTCTGCCTTGCGCCCGAACTGCTCATTTTGTTGTTGGGGAAGCCCCACACCCCTTTCATGTCTAAATTGAAAATACTTCCTGAACTTTTCAGAAAGCCCTTGCTTTTATTCGCTTTGACGATTATAATCATACTGTGATTTTATAAGCAGAAGTAGAACTGAACTGCAACAGGAGTACCGCCCATGAAATATTTATCTATCACGCAAACCGCCGAACGTTGGGGTATCTCCACTCGCCGTATTCAGATTTTGTGTGGCGAGGGGCGCGTCCCCGGTGCGATCCGCATTGGCACAGTCTGGGGAATTCCGGAGGACGCAGAAAAGCCGGCGGACGCGAGAATCAAGAACGGCAAGTATATCAAAAAGCCTGCCGAAAATGAAAAATAAGCCGCATCATATCGGCGACTCTAACTCGAAATAATGGGGTCTATTCCACCTCGCGGGTGCGAATGGGCGCACGGACCCCTTGGTTACGAATCTACCCAAATCGTCGATTCGACAAACGATGACAGCGTTGGGCAAAAAATTTAGTCCTTCCGAGACAGGATAGATCTTTGCCCAATATAAAAATCTACATATACGGAGGATTGCGCAATGTCAACTTTTGAAATAATTATGGCTATTATCAATGTTGCTGCGATTATCACAGTTCCTATTGCCGCTGTATTTGTCGGTCAAAAGCTACAAGGCCGCAATCAGAAACGCAAGGATAAGATGACGATATTTCAATGTCTAATGACCCACCGGGCAACCGGCTGGGCACATCAAGATACCGTAAATGCGCTAAACACGATTGACATTATTTTCGTGGATGATGAATCAGTTCGTAAATGCTGGGCAGATTTATTTTCTAAATACAAACCGAATTACTCTACACAGGAGATAACCACAGCGCAGTGTAAGCTACTCGAAGCTATGGCTGAGGCTTTGGGCTATGAGAAGAAGATTACTTGGGAAACAATACAAAACCCCTATCTCCCAGACGGACTCGTTCAGCGCATGGAGAAAACTGCCAAATTTGAGCAGGGCCAGTTGGCGATGGCTGAGTTCATGACGAATATGGCTGGCAAACCCGCTCCTCTCGGAAATGCTATGCTAAAACAGGCCGCAAAACAGGAGGATACCCATGCCAACACTTGAATGGATTGGAAAAAGCAAGGTGATCAATCACCATCAGGACGTGCCGTTTCGGGTGTTGAAGCGCAAGTACAGCTTTGGTGAAAACGGGCAGCACAGCGGGAACAACGGCAATATTTCATAATAGTGCCTATACATCTAAAAGTGAAGCCTATCAATCGCTGAGCAACATTACTGAACTTTATGTGGAGATACAAATATGACTTACGAATCTAAATCATTCAAAGAGCATCACCTAACGCGACTGCCAGTGTTAGAAAGACTTCTTTTGCTAGGATGGGAACGAGAACAGATTATTTGTCCTTCGCCTAATTCTGATGATACCGAATGGCATGTTCCTAAAACTCCCTCTGAGGCGACTAATCGTGAATCAAAAAGGAGTTTTAAAGGATATCCTGTGGATATTGCCTTATTTGATGATGTTGAGTTTGTAAATGACTACGAACACATTGTGGCAATTATCGAATGTAAAGAACCTAACAAGAATGAGGGCATTAGCCAACTGAAGATTTACTTAGGACTTGAACCTCACGCGAGGCTTGGAATTTGGACAAACGGAACAGAATTTGTTCGTGTTTATAAACTTCCTTCTGCGGGTGACTTCAAGGTTGTGGAAGGTTTAGGATTACCAAAACCTTCCGATAATTTTATTTTAGCCGGTGATAAGAGAATCACATATTCTGATTTGCAAATTCCTTCCACGCGAGAGCTAAAAAGTGCATTTTCCTCTTTGCTTGGTGTAATCACTTCTCGTGATACTCGTTCTACCCGTCGAGAAGATCAGCTGAATCAAATGTCCAACATTCTGCTGATCAAGTTAGAATCTGACCATGATGGTCAATGGGATAAAAATGAATCGCTGTTGTTTCAATTAAGTGATTCTCCTGCTCAAACGCATAAGTCTGTTAATGATGCGTTTGCAGATTATAAAAGAAGACATCCCGTCCTATTTGCTACTGGCGAACCAGATAGTATTGTACTTGATTCCGATACTATACAGGAAATCGTTCTAAGATTGCAGGGAATGAACATTGGCGAAATGGCCCCCACGGCGTTGTCGATGGCGTTTCAGGTTTTTAGAGATGCAACACTCAAGCTTGGAGATGGACAATACTACACGCCCCTCCGTGTTATAGAGGCAGGAACTGAATTGATGTGCATAACGCACAAAGATATAGTTATCGATCCAGCCTGTGGCACAGGTGGTTTTTTGTCAGCTGCTTTAATGAGAATTATTTCTACTGGCATTAGCGAAAAAGCCTCTACACAATGGGCTCATTACAACTTATTCGGTGTTGATCGCGACAAAACTAACATCAAGTTAACTCGAGCTTTAATGGTTGGCATGGGTGATGGATCAACAAATGCACATCACGGTGATTCTCTCAGAGAAAGCAAATGGAAGGGTGACACAAAGGGGATTCAATCCGTACTAGGAGAAGAAAGATATACTGCGGTTTTGACAAATCCACCGTTTGGGAAAGATCTAGTTATCAATGCAGCTGATGCTAGAAGTTCTCATCTTGAAATATGCAAACACACTAAAGGCGGTCTAATGTCAGATACTTATGCTCCGACAACGGAGCTAGGTATAGCATTTGTTGAACGCGCATGGAAAATCCTCCAAAATGGAGGGCGGTTAGGTATTGTTCTTCCTGAAACGTATTTTTTCTCAAAATCATATCGATGGTTTAGAGAATGGATGGATACACACTTTATTCTCCGTGGAGCGCTTAACGTTCCTATGGAAGCTTTTCAGGGGTTCTGTCGAGCAAAGACCAATTTCTATGTTTTTGAGAAAATTGGAAAAGGCGAAAAAGCTGATACGCCAACATGGTTTAAAGATGGATATGTCTGGGTTTCTAACGCTCCCACAATTGGCTTAAACAAGGACGGATTAGATCTGTTTGTTGTTGACGAGAATGGTAGTCGGACAGATGTTATCGATAATAAAGCAATTATTGATGTACAAGCCTTAATGAGAGGAGAAAGTACCTTTACATCCGGCTATATCAAATCCGAAACAATGTCGAAATCTTACATTGCAGTTCCTACATTTTCCGGGAATAAATCAGAATCCGTTTTAGAGGAAAAGATTAAGAAAAGTCTACCAGGATTTAGAATGTGTTCTCTTGGAGACTTAATCGATGACGGTATAATTTCAGTTCGCGGAGGACACGGAAGTCCCTCTTCGGATATAAGGATAGGAGATATACCATACATCAAGGTAGTTGACCTTCGAGCCGGAAGAGTTAATCCTAATAGTACAAATATGGTTCCAGAGGCTGTTGCAAGAGAATTCTGGCACGGTGAGTCAAGTGGCATTTCAGCATGGGAGATAGCCACTCCATCACGCGCATCTAAGAATATTGGCGAACCTTGCATGATTTTACCCGGACAAGAAAGAATGGTTTTGACAAAAGAAATTTTATTGTTCTCAGTATCACCAAATGCACCAATCGATCCATTTTATTTGTTTTGGGCAATGCGACTGCGTGACGTTCAGAATCAATGGCAGCGTGTCATTTTTATGCAAACTAATCGAGAGGACCTAGGGAATCGCTATCGCTTGATTGAAATCCCATATACAGACGATAAAATAGCTGCTAAAAATGTATCCCAATGTTATAGAGATTATTTTCTTGGATTATATGAGTTGCAAAGAAAATTTGATCACATGAGCGATGATTTCTGATTCCATCGAAACATCTATGCAGAACGCATCTAATGCCATTTACCAAAGCAGCAATAATCTGGTGCTGGACAAGGAAATGCTGGCATAGGGCTTTACCCTCAAGGGCAAGGCATACGATATTGACTTTGAAGGCGCAGACGATGAAATCCGCGAAATCGACGTGCGGGAGCAGAACGACGGTTTGCCGAAGGTGTTCAAGATGGAGAGCGCCGAGCAGCGGTACTTCAAGGAGTAGTTCAACAATCCGCCACCGGAGAGCCGGGTACGTCAATGCAAGGAAATGATGTTTAATCAGCTTAACAAGCTGAACATGGTGGACGCCGCCGAACTGAAAGCCTACATAAACCGCATCGTGGACGATATGGACAAGGCGCAGCTTGCCGCCATGGAGAAAGCCCCGCTGGGATATGCGGCGAAGATCCGTGACAAGATCGAAACGCTGCTGGAAACCCACTATCGGGAAACCTTTGAAAAGTGGCTGGAAACGGAGCGTATTGTCTGCACGCCCTATTTCCGTCTGCGTCCCTCTATCCATCCTGCCACATATACCGACATATATGCCCGTTCTCTGTATGCAGCAGAGGATGGTGATATGAACAAGCTGGAACAGAAGCTGGTTGTGGAATTGACCGCCCTGCCGAATGTCCGCTGGTGGCACAGGAATATTGCAAAGCAGGATTTTGCAATCAATGGCTTTATCAAGCATTATCCCGATATTCTGATTATGACCAAAAGCGGCAAGCTCATCTGCGCGGAAACCAAGGGCGACTACCTGAAAAATGATGATAGCAGGGAGAAAATCGCACTCGGTCAAGCGTGGCGCACAGTAGCGGGCAAGGATTTCCGCTATTACATGGTATTTGAGAATGAGGAAAACCTCTTGCCTGGTGCGATGAGCATGAGCCAGTTTATCGACACGGTTAAGGCGCTGTAAGGGAGGTGCATGTTTTGAAACTGCCGTATGAAAACGAACTGTATGAGCTGCGAAAGTGGATAGACTTTACAAGCGCAAACTTGCAGATACAGTTTCTCCACACACCTCAGGAAATTCAGCGCGTCCACCAATGGATCAATGCAATTACGAGAGGAATACAAGCGGACTATCCTTTTTATGCCACTACGCTCCCCTGTGTTGCAAATATACTCTTTCAGCAAAACGAGATGGGTGCTATTTTCCTGAATCCTGCGACATTTGGCGAGTTGGTAGTAATTGTTCGCCATATCGAAGCAGAACCCGTTGTTGTCCAGTTCTGGTCCGATATTCACCCGCGAATTGCGAATGTCTCCCATGAGTTATATGCAGATGGTCACTACTCAACCGCAGCAGAAAAGGCGGTCAAAGAAGTAGAATCTCGTCTGCGTGAAAAGTTTTTGGAGTTAAAAACTGGCGCAGCAGTTCCCGCGAAGATTGGTGATGTGATTGGCGCACTTATGAGCGAGAACGGTGCTTTCAAATTCTGTGACACAACTACCACCAGTGGCAGGAACTACCGACGCGGAATCCACTCTCTGTTTGAAGGAATCATGGCAGCCTATCGCAACCCTGCGGCTCATGCTAATCTTCAATATGAAAAACGTGAGGCTATAGAGCAAATTATGCTGGCAAGCCAGCTGATGTATGTGTTGGACAAGCCGCAAATCTAAGAAGAAGGTGAAATAAATTATGTCATATACTGTAAAGTCATCAGAAAAATTGCGGAAGTCCGGCGCGGAAACTGAAACAAAAGCATTATTATATTTAATGAACTTCAGATCAGACAGTGATGATATATACTATTTCGTTGTTGACTTCTTTAACGATTTAACCGGCAGAAAACGGTCAGGCAACGCCGACCGTTGAGCTTTTGCACAAATATGCGGATTATTTTGACGTTTCAATGGACTATATCTTTGCCCGCTGTGATGATCCGCATGGCAAGTTGTATGAGGTAAAACCTCCGGTTGACGCAAATAATCCTGAACTGAGGAAGTTTGTTGAGATGTGCTTCGATCCGGAATCACCGATGAATGAAAAGCTGAAAGAAGCAATGCTGAAAATGCTTGAGGAGGCGAAGATATGAGCAATGAATTAACCCATAATCCGGGACAGTTTGACAAGGTCATCCATATCATCGATAATGCCCGCAGCCGCGCCATGAAAGCGGTCAATGCAGAGCTTATTCAGATGTATTGGAGCGTCGGTGCGTATTTGTCAGAGCTTTGTTCTGCATCAAGCTTTGGCGATAAGATCATTGACGAAGTTGCCTCATACATTGCGCAAGAGAACCCCAACATCAAAGGTTTCAATCGTCGCGGTCTCTATCGTATGAAGCAATTCTACGAGACTTACAAGGACGATGAATTTGTGACACCACTGGTGACACAAATCAGCTGGACAAACCATCTGCTTATTATGTCTGGCTCCAAGACGGCAGATGAACGGCATTTTTACATGGCGCTCTGTGCGAAGGAACATTATTCCAAACGCGAGTTGGAGCGTCAGATCGGCACATCGTACTATGAGCGTTCAATGATTTCTGCCAAGAAGCCGATGCCTGAATCCGTTTCGCATGATGTGCGTGAAAGCATCCTCGATACCTATGTGCTTGAGTTTCTGGACTTGCCGGAGCAATTTTCTGAAAAGAATCTCCGTAAAGCAATCATCGAAAATTTGAAGCAGTTTATACTTGAATTTGGTCGGGACTTTACCTTTATCGGTGAGGAGTACCGTGTTCAGGTCGGCAATACAGATTTCTTCATCGACTTGCTGTTTTATAACCGTGCGCTTTCCTGCCTTGTCCCGATTGAACTGAAAATCGGAAAATTCAAGCCGGAACACATCGGGCAGATCAATTTTTATCTCGAAGCACTTGACCGCGATGTGAAGAAGCCAAATGAAAATCCAAGTGTAGGCGTTATTCTTTGCGCCAGCAAGGATGACGCGGTTGTCGAATATGCTTTAAGCCGCAGTATGTCGCCCACACTTGTTGCAGATTATCGGCTTTGTCTTCCCGACAAGACGCTTCTGCAAAACAAGCTGCGTGAACTGGCAGAGCTTGCGTTGGAAAGCGGCGAAGGCAACGAGGGTGATGAAGAAGGACTGCGATAAGAAAGCGGTCCGCAAGGACTAGATTGAACGTGTTGTCGTCCGCTTGACCATGCAGCACGTCATGGATGAAGAGAAGATTAACAGGCTCATCGATGCAATTCTTGTTATGCAGGAGCAGGAAGACATAACACCCCCCTGCGCTTCGCTCACAGCTTGCGGAAACCGAGTCCTCCATTGGAAACATTCTGAAAGCAATCGAGCAGGGCATTTTCACGCCGTCCACTAAACAGCGGCTTGATGAGCTGGAAGCACGGAAAGAAGAAATCCTTGCGAATATCCAGACCGCCGAACTGCAAAAGCCAAAGCTGACCCGCGAACAGATGACGGCATAGTTTGAGCAGTTCCGTCATGGAGATCCAGCAAACCGTGATTTTCAGAAACGCCTGATTGATACATTTGTAAACGCTGTGTATGTGTTCGATGATAAACTGGTCTTGACCTACAGCTATCAACATGGGATGCAGACGATCTCGCTTGAAGAGATCGAGTCGGCGTTGAGTTCGGATTTTGATGGGGCTACTCCACCCAAAAAAACGATCCATGGCATGACTCCATGGATCGTTTTTTTATTGGTCTAAAACCCGCAGCACCTCTCTTTTGTGATGCACCGCGCTTCTATTTCTCATTCACTGAATCATCGGCAGTAATCATCGGCAGTGTCGATCCACCGACAGGAATGACGTAAACGCTCGCCTTCGCTCCCCTCTTTTCCAGCGCCCGATCGACAGCCTGCTGGAGGTCATGGAAAGGCACCATATTCGCTTTCCTGACAAGGGCATCGTCCATATCGGTCACGAGATAGATGGTACATTTCTGCTGCACAAGGCCAAGCGCCGCCGATTTGTGACCACCGAGCTCGAAGTGCTCGTGAATGGCCGCGATGCGTTCTTCCGGTGTCGGATAGCTCTCGATCCAGCGGGTGAAGGGCGCGCTGCCGTAGCCTTCGTGGCAGGATGCGGCAACGATCATGATACCGCCCTCTTTCACAGCGTGCTTCGCGTTATCGATGGATTTCTGCGCCTGATAGAGATTGATATCCTTCGGATAGCCGCCGGTAGAAACGATGACGACGTCAGCCGGTTTCTTGATATCCACTCTGTAGAGGCCATCCAGGAAACGGCAGGCGTCACGATGCGCTGCGACGGGATCTCCGGCTGCGGCATAGGCGATCTTCTTATGATCATCCAAGACTACATTCACGATGAAATCGGCGGGGCAGTACGCTGCCGTTTCTTCGATGTCCTCGCGCACAGGATTTCCATCGAGATGCCCCGCATACGCACCGGGGCGGATCATATTCCTGTGATTCGACTGGATCGAGGCAAGCGAAGCGCAGCCCGGCATGATGGCTTTCATGCCGCCGGAATAACCGGCGAAGTAGTGGTACTCGACATTGCCGAGAAGGATGCGGCGGTCGGCTTCGGCAACCGTGCGGAAGATATCGACGGAGGTCCCATTCCTGCAGGTGCCAAGATGCACGCAGTCTTCCGGATCGCTGTCGATGCATTTCACTTTGTGATACGCCCATTCACCGGCAAGGCGCTCTCGCTCCTCTTCTGTCAGATGACGATGGGAACCTAGTGCAAAGACGACGGTGATATCTTCCTCGCGGACGCCCGCAGCTTCCAGCTCTTGCAGGACGCAGGGGATCAGAAGCCAGGAAGGCACAGGGCGCGTAACGTCGCTCGTGATGATAACGACCTTTTCCCCCGCCTTTACGATCTCAGAGAGGCGCGCCGAGGAAATCGGATGAGCAAGTGCCCGGCGGATTTCCTCTTCTTCAATATCTGCCTCTTCGCAAGGATGAGGGAGAAGTTCTTTCACCGGATGGCTGTTATCTACATGAAAGGAAATGTAGTCTTTGAAGTATTTGATACTGAAATCCATGGTTTGGCTCCTTATACATGAGAAATGAAGGCAGCGGCTTCGCCGCCGTATAAAAACGGGCGATGTCTCCAAGCTCTTTTCTTCCATTATAGCGTTCTAGGATGATATGGCGAATATCAAGTAGGCATGAGTAAGTATGGACATTATGCATTCATTCGATAGAAGAGCGGAGACTCGTGGCTCACATACCACTTTCTGGCATCGTCCTTTATATGCATGCTCATGGGTTAAACAGGTTCCGAAGGCTCAAAGCGTTCACAGGGTTCTCATCTTTCGTGAATACCGCATATTCTAAAACGCCGCGGAGATTTGAAACGAGCGGGTTTCTCGTACCGCAAGCCTAATCCCTAGCTACTAGTCACTAGTCACTCAAGGCTCCTAATCCCTCATCCCTGCTTTCAAACTTTCCCTAACGCTGAATCCCATATTCCCTCTTGACAACTTCCCCGCCCCGTTCTATAATCCAATCATACGAAACAAGCGATGATGAAGAAGGGTGCTTGAATCTTTTTCAGAGAGACAGCGGTCGGTGTGAGCTGCCAATGGGACAAGGACTTTCCACTTCGGAGATAAAGATGAAGAATCTTTCGGGATCTGCCCGTTACAGGAGACTAAAGATGGCCGGAAGGCAATTTGGGTGGTATCGCGGGTGCTCTCGTCCCTTTGAGGATGGAGGGCGTTTTTTATTATCCGTATACTGACTGATGCACCGGTTAAATTGGGTGGTACCGCGAGAAAAGAGAAGCTCGTCCCATGGGACGTCTTCTCTTTTTGTGTTTTTTAAGGAGTTTTCCATGAAACGAGTCTACAACTTTAACGCCGGTCCCTCCCCCATGCCTTTGGAAGTTTTGGAGGCGATGAAAAATGACCTCACCGATTTCAAAGGAACGGGCATGGGCATCACAGAGATCAGTCATCGTTCGAAGGAATTTCAGGACATGCTGGATGAGACGAAGGCTCTTCTCCGCGAGCTGATGCACCTCGATGATGACTACGAAATCGTATTCATCCAGGGCGGCGGCACGATGCAGTTCCTGATGACGGCGTATAATTTCCTTCATACCCGCGCCGCCTATGCCGACACCGGAGTGTGGGCGCACAAGGCAAGAAATTCTGCTGCCTTTTTCGGAGAAGCCTATGATGCCAATTCCGCAGCGGACAGAAATTACTCCTACATCCCCGACACCTATGAGGTGAAGCCGAGAACGGACTACCTGTACCTCTGCGCCAATAATACGATCTACGGCACAGAGTACTGGAAATTCCCGAAGGTCAATGTACCTCTTATCTGCGACATGTCGTCAGATATTCTCTCCCGCGACATCGATTTTAGCCAGTTCGACATGATCTGGGCGGGCATCCAGAAGAACCTTGGCGCGGCAGGCGTGGCGCTCGCGATCCTGAAGAGATCTCTCCTCGCCACGGCACGGACGGATATACCGGAATTTCTTCAGTATCAGACCTTCGTCAAGAAGGACTCGACCTTCAATACACCGCCGGTCTTCTGCATCTACTCGCTGAACCGCATGCTCCACTGGATCAAAAACATGGGCGGTCTTCCTGCCATCGAAGAAAGAAACAAGGTCAAGGCCCGGCTCATCTATGATGTGATCGATAAGAGCGATGGCTTCTACAAAGGTCATGCCGAAAAAGAAGCCAGAAGCCGCATGAATGTGACCTTCAATCTGGCGAATGCAGAGATGGAGGCCGACTTCGTAGCCAAGGCAAAAGCCAATGATTTCATCGGTGTCAAAGGCCATCGACTGGTCGGCGGCCTCCGCGTCTCTCTCTACAATGCCGTCACACCGGAAGCGGCAGAGGCTCTGGCTGACTTTATGAAAGAATATATGAGAGTGAATGGATAAAAGTGACTAGGGATTAGGGATTGGGAGTGACTAGTGACTGGTGACGAGTGACTGGAATACTATTTTCGGGCATCGCCCTATTTATACTCCGCGGTGCTTCTGATTTTTATGCGCCGCACCGCCATTCCTCATTCCTAATTCCTCATTCCTAATTATCCTGAACACCAAACATCATACCGCTGCATTTAATCATATAAGGAGCAAAAACTATGTTTAGAATTTTCATCACAGCAGACGTTGCCAAAGAAGCGAAAGAGATCCTGGAAAAAGAATTTATCGTCGACATTCAGCCGAATATGAAGGAAGAAGAGCTGTGTCAGGTGATCGGAGACTATGATGCCATCATCACAAGAAGCCAGACGAAGGTCACCAAGGCCGTCATCGATGCCGCCAAGAATCTGAAGGTCATCGGCCGCGCCGGTGTCGGCATCGACGGCATTGATATCGCCGAAGCCACCAAGAAGGGCATCACCGTCGTGAATACGCCGGAATCGAATACGATCGCAGCCTGCGAGCACACCATCGCCCTCATGCTCTCGATGACCCGTCATATCCCACAGGCGCACCAGTCCATCATGGAAGGCCGCTGGGACAGAAAGAGCTTCACCGGCATCCAGCTCCTGAATAAGACTGTCGGCATCATCGGTGTCGGCCGCGTCGGCTCAAATGTGGCCAAACGCCTGCAGGCATTCAATATGAAAACCATCGGCTACGATCCCTATATCACCTTAGAGCGCGGCAAACAGCTCGGCGTCGAGCTTGTCGATCTGGACACCCTTCTCAAAGAGTCCGACTACATCACCCTGCATACCCCGCTCACGGATGAGACGCGCGGCATGATCGGAGAAAAAGAACTCGCTAAAATGAAAGACGGTGTCCGCCTTGTCAATGCGTCCCGCGGCGCCGTCGTCGATATCAAAGCGCTCGCCGATGCGCTGAAATCCGGCAAAGTGGCCGGAGCCGGCATCGACGTATGGCCGAATGAACCGCTGAAGCCGGAAGAAAATCCATTCCTTGGCATGACGAATGTCGCGCTCACCCCGCACCTCGGCGCGTCCACGAAGGAAGCGCAGGCCGGCGTCGCCACTGACGTCGCTGTCGGCGTCGCGCAAGCGCTCCATGGTGAACCGGTCGCTACCGCAGTCAATGCTTCCCCGATCACAAAAGCCACTCTGCATGTCATCCAGCCGTACTTCAACCTCTGCGAACGCATGGGCAACATCGCCATCGATCTCGCAGGCGGCCGCATTTCCACCGTCAATATCGAATACACCGGTGAACTCACAGATACCGAGACCGCACCGCTCACCACAGCTGTCCTGAAGGGTCTCCTCTCACCGGTCCTCCAGCAGACCGTCAACTTCGTCAACGCCCGCGGCATCGCAGAGGAACGCCACATCGATGTCCGTGAAGTGAAAGCGAAAAAAGGTCACTACTATACGAATACCATTTCCCTCACCATCGACACCGACAAGGGTACACACCGCATCACAGGCTCCCTCTTTGACCGCAAGGATGCCAAGATCGTCTCCCTCGACCATTTCCGCGTAGACTTCGAACCGAAGGGCTGCATCATCATCGCTCCGCATGAAGACAAGCCGGGCATGATCGGTCAGGTCGCTTCCGTCCTTGGCAGTGCAGGCATCAATATCAACGGCATGCAGGTCGGCGCTTCCGCAGACAAGGGCACGAATGTGATGGCCGTCGCCGTCGATAAAGATATCCCGACTGCGGTCCTCCCTGCCCTTATGAACATCGACGGCATTCACGATGTGAAGGTCATTCATTGCGAACATTAAGGGGAATGGGTTCAGGGTTCAGGTTGAAAGCGGGGATAAGTCACTAGTGACTAGTGACTAGTGACTAGTGACTGGTGACTGGTGACTGGTGACTGAAATGTCACCTTCGGGCATCGCCCCATATATTCGCAGCGAAGCCGCCACCACACCCCTGAACCCTAACCCTGAACCTTGAACCCTGAACCTTGAACCCCCAAAAAGGAGACTCTCTCATGATCCATATCATTCTTCTTCGCCACGGAGAGACTACGTGGAATATCGAAGGCCGCTACCAGGGACAGGAAGACACGCCGCTTTCTCCCCGCGGCATAGAGCAGGGAAAAGCGGCCGCGCTCGCCCTCAAGGACATCCATATCGACCGCGCGATCTCCTCGCCCCTGTCCCGCTCTCACGACACCTGCCGTTTCGCTGCGGACTACCATCACCTTCCCGTCGCCAAAGACCCGCGCCTCACGGAGATCAGCCACGGCCTGTGGGAAGGCATCCACGCTGAAGAGATCGAAGCGCGCTATCCGAAAGAATTTCACCTCTGGCACACCCACCCTGAACGCGTGCAGATGCCCGAGGGGGAAAATCTCGAAGACGTCAGAAAACGCGCCCGTGAAGCCTTCGATGAATATGCCAGAAGCTATGATGGTGAGACTGTCCTCGTCTGCGCGCACGACGCCGTGAACAAAGCGATCCTCTGTGACCTGCTGGAGCTTCCTATGAGCCATTTCTGGCAGATCAAACAGGACAATGCCTGCATCAACGTCATCGAGTGTGACCACGGCATCTGGCGTCTCGTCACCTTGAATGCCACGACCCATCTGGGCTACCTCGTCAGCGGCATCGAGCAGAAGGGGCTGTAGTGATGGTTCCGGTCGTCGGGTTCAGGGTTCCAGGGAAAAGACGAGGAGATATCAGACTCCCGTATCGTCATTTCGAGCGAAGCGAGAAATCTTTCTTGCAGACCGATAAACGATGCACTTGAGACGCATTTCCCCACTCTCTTTCATGCCGCCAGTGCCCTATCCGCCCCTTCGGGGCATCTTCCCCTCGAGGGGAAGGCTGACGATACGAGGGAACCTGCTATCAAGAGCCCTTCGGGCATCGCCAGTATTTATACTTCGCGGCGCTTCCATATTTTATGCGCCGCACCACCATTTCTCATTTCTCATTTCTCATTTCTCATTCGAGCAAAGCTTTCATCAGCCATCCATGGGCGAGGCGCCCACGAACTAACCCTGCCCCCTCAAACCGCAGCCTTCGCTGCGGTTTTTCTTGACTTTCTCCCGAAATAGTGTAATATGTAGAAAGCATTAAAAAGTGTATACTTATTAGCGAGGCACAAGCGCTCGCAGAAGGAGAATCACATGGAATTTTTTATCGATACCGCTGATGTGGAAGCCATCCGCAAAGCCAATGATATGGGATTTATTTCAGGCGTCACCACGAATCCGTCTCTGATCGCCAAGGAAGGCAAAGACTTCCACGCCACCATCAAAGAGATCGCCTCCATCGTGGATGGCCCGATCTCCGCAGAAGTCCTCGCCGATGATGCGGAAGGCATGATCGCAGAAGGTAAAGTCCTCGCTGCCCTTGACCCGCATGTCGTCGTCAAGATCCCGATGACCGCAGAAGGCATGAAAGCGGTGAAGGGTCTCGCAAAAGCCGGTATCCGCACCAATGTCACCCTGATCTTCTCTGCCAACCAGGCTCTGCTCGCTGCGCGCGCCGGTGCTTCCTTCGTTTCCCCCTTCGTCGGCCGCATCGATGACATCGGATGGGACGGCGTCGAACTGATCCAGACCATCTCCGAGATCTTCGAGCTTCACGGCATCGAGACGAAGATCATCGCTGCCTCCATCAGAAAGCCGCAGCACATTACCCAGTGCGCTCTCGCCGGTGCTGACATCGCGACCGTCCCCTTCCAGGTCCTCATGGATGCGATGAAGCACCCGCTGACCGACAACGGCATTGCCCGCTTCAAGGCTGACTGGGCTGCCGCTCACATGAAATAATTGAGGATTTCGGTTATAATAGAAGAAGTTGCCAAGAGGTAGCTCCTTTTTTCGTAGTCTTTTTTACTGGTCTGAACCAGCAAGGATTTTTCAAATATACGATCCCTATGTCTATCAATCTTTCTCATCTCAAAAAGCTGATCGCGACAATGATCCCGATCCTGATCGCCCAAGTCTCCACCGTCGGCATGAACTTCATGGACTCGACCATGTCCGGTCACGTCAGTGCAAACGATCTGGCTGGCGTCTCCATCGGCGCCAGTCTCTTCCTTCCCATCCAGACGACCGCGATGGGACTTCTCACCGCTGCGACACCGATGGCCGCGCAGCTCATGGGGAAGAAAGAAAAGGAGAGCATCCCGATGATCATCCGCACGGGACTCTACCTCGCACTCCTGCTCTCTTTCCTTTTCGCCCTTCTCTACTACCTCCTCATCGATACGGTCCTCGAAGAGCTTTCCCTTGCCCCCGCAGTTTCCTCCATCGCCAAGGACTACATGCTCGCACTTGTGGGCGCATTCCTTTTTGAAATGCTCGCGATGCCGCTACGCTCACTGACCGACACGGTGGGAGCGACGACGATCTCCATGCGTCTCTTCCTCCTCGCCCTCCCGGTGAACGGCCTTCTGAACTACGCCTTCATCTTCGGGAAATGGGGGGCTCCCGCCCTGGGCGGTGTCGGAGCCGGCATTGCGACTCTTCTTACCTACGTCTTTCTAGTCCTGCTCTTTCTTGCTGTCATCCTGTCTCATAAGCCATTCATGGGCCGCGCGCTCTTTTCCTCACCGGAAAGCCGCCTCTTCGTCTGGAAAGAGTACATGGCACTCGGCATCCCGAATGCGCTCGGTGTCTTCATGGAAACGAGCCTCTTCGGCTTCATCATCGTATTCATCACGAAATTCGGCACAGAAACCATCGCGGCGCATCAGGCGGCGCTCAATTTCTCCGGTATCATCTACATGATCCCCATGAGCTGCTCCATGGCGATGACCATCCTCGTCGGCTACGAGGTCGGAGCCCGCCGCTATGACCTTGCCCGCGAATACTCCAGACTGGGGCTCCTCACCACACTCACCGGCGCAGCCATCACCATCACCACGACGCTCCTTTTCCGGAAGGAGATCATATCTCTCTACAGCACGGATCCTGCCGTCATTGCGCTTGGCAGCCTCTTTCTTGTCTACTGCGCCGGATGGCAGCTCTTCGATGACATCGCAGCTCCCATTCAGGGGATCCTGCGCGGCTATAAGGACGCGAAAGTCCCCTTCTTCCTCATGCTCATTGCCTACTGGTTCGTTTGCTTCCCCTCCGGTCTTTTCTTCGACTACGTCCTCTCCCACGGTCCCGAGTCCTACTGGCAGTGCATCGACCTTGGCGTCGGCACCTCGGCCCTGCTCCTCATCGGACGGCTGTGGTGGATAGAGAGGAAAGTGACTAGGGATTAGGGATTAGGACTCTGCGCTTGAATCAGTGTTTCCCTAGTCCTGTCCCCTCCTTTGGTGCTACAATAGTATCAAAGGAGGTCTTTTTATGAAACGAATTTCTCTTTTACTCATGTCCCTCATCCTCTGCCTCAGCGTCCTTGTTCCCGCGAAGGCGGCCGATCCGGCTGTGAATCGAAGTCTGGGATACTTCGAGAATACGCGCACCGTGCTCCTGCTACGGGCGCGATACAGAAGCGGTGAGGAAGCCGCTACCTATGTGGACCGCGAAATGGGAAGGATCTTCCGCTATCCGTATTACCGCACCCTGGATCCGATCGAGTACGAGGCTGACCTCTACTCGGCCTCCCAGCTGAAGGAACTCGCAGAAAAAGCGAATGCAGACATCGTCGTCATGCCTGTCATCACGGAGTGGCGGCAGGTCGTCTATCACCGCTCCTTGTTCTGCGACGCTGATGACATCGTAGAGACACGCGCCGTCTTTGATATCTATTCCTATAAGAAAGGGGAGCCGTCCGTCCGCGATGACCGCGCGACCTACTGGAACAGCGAAGAGGAGGGCACCGTCAGAAATCGCTATATCTTCGATGACCTCATGCAGGATATCCTGAAGACCTTCCCCTACCGCCGCGTACCGACGGATATCGCAAGAAATCTCACCGGTGATCCTGATCGGACCCCGCTCGCAGAGATGGGAAAATAGATCACACTCCGATGGAGCCATGATGAGCCCATGAGACGCTAAGCCTGCGCCCCAACAAAAACAGGCGATGTGAAATAACGATCATCTCATTTTCGCTTTCAATCTGCCGCAGGGACTTGCAGCTCTCATAGGAGTGACCGGGAACCCTTATCCCAGCTGTCTTTCATGCCATAGTCACCCTATCCGCCCCTGCGGGGCACCTTCCCCTAGAGGGGAAGGCTGCGATACGAGAATACCATCTTCTAAAAAAGGCGGCGAAGCCGCCACGAGAGCCCTGAACCTTGAACCCTGAACCAAATGAAAGCAAAGTAAACAGGAGCTGTAAAGAAATGCGGATTCATTTCTTCACAACTCCTGTTTTTTATACTTCAAAATATTTTTTCATATAATCCACGAAGATCTTGACAGGCGTAGACTGGAGCATGGCCTGCTTGAAGATGAGGTGGCTCGGGCGCAGGATCGGGCGCTTCTGGCGGTCGTAGATCATTTCGCGATTGACATTCGGCGTACACTTCGGGAGAAGGTCTGCCGGGATGAGCGACTGTCCAAGGCCATGATTCACGATCTCTACGCAGGTAAGACAGTCCGAAACGGTCAAAAGAAAATGCGGAGATTCAGAGAAATTCTGACGCCACCAACGGCTTCTCAGCTCATCCAGCGACGGGTCACTGCGATAGCGGATGGACGGCTGGTTCGGCAGGGTATCGTAGTCGATCTTCTGCGCAGAGATGAGATAGAGCGGCGCATCCTCGAGAAGGATGTCCGCATCCGGCCATTCCTGATTGCCGCGAACGATGGCCAGATGGATATCCTCCTTCTTGACCAGCTTCGTCAGGCGGTCGCTCGTATCCGTCGTGAGCGAGATCTCGATGTCATTGTACTCATCGACGAAGCCCTTCAGAATGGCCGGCATGTGCGACTGCGCGAAGGACTGGCTCGCACCGATGCGCAGCACGCCGGAAATGGTATTCGGCTCATGCGTCACGAAGTTCTTCATGTCCTGATACTGCTGCAGTTCTTTTTCGGCAAAGGAGAAAAGTCGATTTCCCGCATCGGTGAAATGGACGCCCTTATTGGTGCGAATGAAAAGCGGACAGCCGATCTCTTTTTCCATCTGGCTCAAGCGATACGTCAAAGACGGCTGGGTCATAAACAGCCGCTTGGCGACCTTATTGATGCTGCGTTCTTCTCGAAGATAGATCAGAATCTTCCAATCCGTGTTATTCATGGCACTACCCCTTGCGCGGCACGCGCGCCTACTTGATATAAAATAATTTTATTACAGTATATCACGTTGGACGTGTGATTGCTATAGGGGAATAGGATCGGAAGAGAGGTAAACAGTTCGGGGTGAGCCCGTGAGGCGTGTCACCAGTCACTCGGCACTAGCTGCCAGCCCCTATACCAATTCCCTCGGCAGGCTGGAAAGCAGTCTGTCCCTTTCTTTATAATCCGGCAGATATGTCTCCATCAGTGCATAGAAATCGGCGCCGTGACCGGCTGCGAAGAGATGGCAGAGCTCGTGCACGACGACAGCCTCGATACATTCCTTCGGCTTTGTGACAAGGTCGAGGGCGAAGGAGAAGCGCCCCGTCACTCTCCGGCAGGAGCCCCAACGGCTTTTCATGACGCGGATCGTGACCCCGGTGATCCGACTCTCTGGGATCGCCATGCGCTTCGTCCATATTTCAAGCTGCTTTTCGATCTCCCAAAGAAGGATGCGCTTCATGCCTGCCTTGAATACCTTCTCACGCTCCCTCTGTTTTGTCCGAAGGACCAGCTGCAGCTCTCCGTCTGTCGAGACGATGGCATCATCGCACGGCCCGAGTAAGACCTGCAAGGGATACGCCCTTCCAAAGACATGGTGGATCTCTCCTGTGACATATTGAAATTTGATTTTCTCCAGCACCAGCGCCATGTACTTCGTAAGCCATGCGGTCTTTCCCGCGACGAAGTCACGGATCTCCCGCTCCGAGACCCTCCGCGGCGCCGTCACCTCGACCGATTTCCCCTCCCGCACGCGAAGGTAGATACGGCGGATGGGTTTCCGGATCATCCGCACCTCATAGCCTGTCGCAGGATCGATGAATGTTGTCATGATGCCCTCGTCTCTATAGGTCAGAAAAAAACTCATAGGTTCAACAGGGGTGATAGGTGGAACAGGCGCAACGGGAATGGAGCGACACGTAAGGAAACGCCGCGAAATTTTCGTTGAACCTGTCACGCCTTCAAAGCCTGATGAACCTATGAGGTCAGATAAAATCCATGAGATGACCTTTTGCGTTTTTACACTTTCGTGCTTTCTCCGAGAATATGATCCTCTGTCTCGAAGAGAGCCTTGGCGAAATCATCCGGATGGAAACGGTCGAGATCATCCTCGCGTTCGCCGAGACCGATCCACTTGATCGGCACATGCAGCTCTTCATGGACAGAGAGGACCACGCCACCTTTCGCCGTGCCATCGAGCTTGGTCAGGACGACCCCTGTCAGCGGCACGATCTCTCCGAAATTTTTCGCCTGGCTGATGGCATTCTGCCCCGTGGTCGCATCCAGGACGAGGAGCGTCTGATGCGGTGCATCAGGGATGACCTTCTTGATGACGCGGGAGATCTTGGCAAGCTCTTCCATCAGATTCACCTTCGTCTGCAAACGGCCGGCGGTATCGATAAGGACGACATCGACGCCGCGCGCCTTGGCTGCTGAGACAGCATCGAAGGCCACCGCCGCCGGATCTGCGCCTTCCGCATGCTTCACGATGTCTGCGCCGGTGCGCTCCGCCCAGATAGTGAGCTGCTCGGAAGCCGCCGCACGGAAGGTATCTGCAGCCGCGAGAAGGACCTTCTTGCCTTCCTTGTGAAGCTTGCCGGAGAGCTTGCCGATGGTCGTGGTCTTGCCCACGCCATTCACGCCGACGACGAGGATGACTTCCGGATGGTGCGTATTCTCCTGATCGATGGTATCATCCTTCAAAAGCTCCTTCACGGTCTTTTCCATGAAGGGCATGACTTCATTGGTATTGTGGATCGTGCCTTCGGTGACACCGCGGCGGATCTGTCGCATCAGGTAGTCCGTGGTGCGCACGCCGATGTCTCCGGAGAGCAGGACCATTTCCAGATCTTCCAGGAAATCATCGTCAATCTCCGCATAACCGATGACGACGCTCTCGATATTGCGGATGAGGCTCTCTTTCGTGCGGGTGAGTCCCCGTTTGATCTTATCAAAAAATCCCATGTCTCTTTCCTCCTAAAGAATGTATATGTTTATTGTATATAAATAGGCGTGAAGTGTCTACAGGAAAAGATGTAAGCTGTCGGGTTCAGGGTTAGCCCTTGGGACGGGGCGTCCATGGATTGAGGATGAAAGCTCCTCTCGCCAGTTAGGAGCGAGGAGCGAGGAGTGAGGAGTGTTGGTGCGGCGCATTTCGTCATCCTGAGCGGAGAAAAACGTCGTATGTTAAAAAATGGCTTATCTGAAGCGGGAGAACTGAGTCGAAGGATCTAAGCACCGCGGAGTATAAATCATGGCGATGCCCGAAGGTCGGCGGATAGCAGGTTTCCCGTTTGGATTTTCCAAACATCGACCGTTGAGCCGCGAATGACAAAGATTTCTCGCTTACGCTCGAAATGACGATACGAGAGTCTCCCAGTCTCCTAGTCACCAGTCACTAGTCACTTGAGACTCCTAATCCCTAGCTACTAATTCCTAGTCACTAACTGCCTTTCACTCCACATAATCCTTCATCTTCACGGTAATGAGGCTCGAGACGCCCTTCTCTGCCATGGTGACGCCCTGCAGGGTGTCGGCAAATTCCATCGTCTTTTTCCTGTGTGAGATGACGATGAACTGTGTTTTCTTTTTATACTCGCCGATCATGCGGCTGTAGCGTTCGACATTCGCATCGTCCAAGGCTGCATCGATCTCATCGACGAAGCAGAAGGGCGCGGGGCGGTACGCCATGAAAGAGATCAGAAGAGCGATGACCGTCAGGGCTCTTTCGCCGCCGGACATGAGAGAAAGCGGCTGACGCTTCTTGCCGGGAAGCTGCAGGTACATCTCGACACCGCCCACCAAAGGATGTGTCTCATCGGTGAGTTCGAGACGCGCCTTGCCGCCGCGGAACATGAGCTGCATGATGCGGCCAAATTCTTCATTGATCTTGCGAAAGGCTTCGGTGAACCGGCTCTCCATCGTCCGGTCAATATCGCTGATGATGGTCTCAAGCCCCTTCCTCGCTTCTGCGAGATCGGCCACCTGCCCCTCATAGAATTTCCTTCGTGCGAGCTGACGGGCGTACTCCTCCTCGCCCTCCGGATTCACACTGCCCAGCTCAGCCATGCGGCGGGCAAGGTCCTTTCCCTGCCGCTCCATATCCTCCATAGAGCCGGACAGTCGGAGCGCTTCCGCCTGCTGACGGGTCATGTGCCACGCCTCGAACTGGCGCAGCACGTCCTCCTCCTCGGCTTTGAACTGCGCGATCCTCACGGCAAGCTCTGCTCTGTCCCGCTCGATCCTCGCTGAAGCGGCCTGCGCTTTCTTCCACGCCTCATCTGCCTCGCGCTGACGGATGGCAAATCCATCTGCATCGTCAGACAGGCTTTCCTGGTGGGTGCGGGTCTTCTGCCAGTGCACCTCTGCGTCTATGAAAGCAGCCTTCAAAGAAATCAGCTCTTGCTCAAGTGTCTGCCGTTCTGCTTCATTATCACGCTCAGCTTTTTCAAGAGCGACTCTGTCTGCTGCCAGCTCTTCTTTAGCGCGGCTGCGTTCCTCGAGCATGCGTTTCCCGAAGCTCACGCTCTCTTCCGCCTTGGTCAGGGCGACATGGGATGCGAGAAGGGCTTCCTGCTTCTCCTCCAATGCCTTCCTCAGACGCTTGCTCTCTTCATTGCCTGCCGCTGGTGGAAGATCAGGAAAGGCAGACAGTGCCTCCTCCAAGCCTTCCGCCTGCGATCTTGTCTCCGAGAGCCGGCCCCGCTCCTCTTCGAGCTGCTTCTTGGCCAGAGAAAGGCGGCTCCGTCTTTCGGTCATCGATCGCTCCGCCCCTTCACGGCGCGCCGAGAGGGTGGCCAGCTCGACCTTGAGCGCCTGCCATTCTTCCCGTTCACGGCTGACCTCTTCTGCGAGCGCATCACAGTGGGCCTCCTGCTCCTTCCTCCGCGTACGGCAGAGTGCGAGAGCCTTCTCCCCCTCTGTTTCACGCGCATAGAGATCTGCGATCTCTTTTCTGCGGCCAAAATACGTATTCTCCTTTTTCTTCATCGAGCCGCCCGTCATGGAGCCGCCTGCATTGACAAGCTGCCCGTCCCGCGTCACGATGCGCAGACGGTAGCCATACTTTTTGGCGACCCGCCGCGCCGCGTCCAGGTCTTCTGCGATGAGAGTGCGCCCGAGAAGCGTATCGAGGAGATCCTGATACATCGGCTGGCAGGAGAAAAGGTGAGAGGCGATACCGCAGATCCCAGGCTCCTTCGACGCCATCACTTCCGTCCCGTTGTTGTAGCGCGGATGCATGGACTCCAAGGGATAGAAGGTCGTGCGGCCCAAATGCTTCTCCGAAAGCCAGCGGATGATCTCTCCCGCTGCCTTCGTCGTATCCGTCACGATATAGGAGATCTGTCCGCCGAGCGCTGCTTCCGCGGCCTCCGTATATTCGTCCGGCACACGGATGAGCTCTCCGAGTGCCCCATGGATGGCCTCACCGAAACGGTCTGCCTGCTCCATGATGGTCTTCGTCACACGGGAAAAGCTCGCGTATTCCTTTTCCGCCCGTTCCAGATATGCCTTCTGCGAACGGATCGACGAAAGCAGCGACTCCTGCTTCCGTTCTTCACCGCCCAGACGAAAACGCAGCGCCTCCGCCTCTCGCAGCGCTTCGCTATGCTGCTTGCCCTTCTCCGAAAGAGCGGTAAGGCGCTCCGTCTTCTCCTTCTCTTCACGAAGAAGCTCGGACAGCTCGCGCGAGGCTGCTTCTTCCTCCTCGGTGAGGGATGCCTCCTCCTTCTCATGCTGATCGATCTCCGCCGCCAGACGCTCGATGTCTTCTCTTGCATGTACAAGCTGCTGGCTCACCTTCTCCTTTTCCTTCTCCTTTTCCTGCGAAAGAGCCAGCGCCCTCACATAGGCGGTCTCCGCCTCTGCCAGCGCTCTTGAGAGAGACTCCTTCTCCGCTTCTTTTGCGGAAACATCTTCCTTCGCCGCTAGGCAGGACACCTCTGCACTAGAGAGCTCCTCCTTCGCACCAGCGATCTCTTCTGCGATCTCCTTCTCTGCTTCCGTCTGATCCTCTGCAGATACACACAGCTCTTCCCATTTCTCCTTCGCATGGGAGAGCGCCTCTTCCTTCACGCGGTAATCGCCACGCAGCCGCTCCATCTCCCGCTGCGCATCCGCCATCGCATCCCCCGCTTCGCGCAGCTTCTCCTGATGCGCAAGACGGTCCTTTTCCAGCGTTTCCTTAGCCAGGCTCGCCTGCGAGAGCTTCGTCTGCCACAGAGAGCCTTCATCCTGGAGCTTCAGCGCTTCATTTTCATAGCGTGCCGTCATACGTCCGGAGGATGTCAGCTTCAGGAGCCCCATCGTCGCATCGATCGCCCGCTTCTCCTGCGTAAGGCTCTTGTACCTTCTTGCTCTCTCTGCCCCTTCCTTCAAAGGCACGAGCTGCTCATCGAGAAGCGCCATCATATCCTTCACGCGCTCCATATTCTCCGCCGTCTTCTCGAGCTTTCGGAGTCCCTCCGTCTTCCGCATGCGGTACAGGCTGATTCCTGCCACATCCTCGAAGATCACGCGCCGTTCATCCGCATGTGCCGTCAGCACCTGATCCACCCGGTTCTGTCCGATGATCGCCATCGAGCCCTTACCGAGCCCTGTCGGTGCCAGAAGCTCCTGAATATCCTTCAGGCGACAGCTTCGCTTATTCAGGTAGAAATCACTATCCCCATTTCTAAGGAGCCTTCGCGTGATCGCGACCTCTGTGGTATCGAGCGGCAACTCGCATCCGCTGTTATCAAGGACGAGCGTGACCTCCGCCCCATTCTTTTCCCGGCGCGTCTCAGAACCGGAAAAGATCATATCCTCTGCCTTCTGCCCACGGATCTGGCGCACATTCTGCTCCCCCAGCACCCAGCGGACCGCATCGGAAATATTGCTCTTCCCGCATCCATTCGGCCCCACGATGACCGTCATGCCGTCAGAAAAATCGATCGTAGTCTTATCTGCGAAGGACTTGAAGCCCTGCAGTGTCAATCGGAGTAGTTTCATGAGTTCTCCTTCTTTGCATAATATCGTCCTTATTATAACATAGAGAAAAGGTTCGGGGTTCGCCCATGGAGCGTGCCGTCCCTTAATTACGACTGCAAAAGGTTCATCGGGTTCTATAGGTTCAAAGGGGAAGGTGCGGCGCATAACAATCAACGGTATCCTGCCCTCTTCCTCTTGCATTTCATCGCGGCACGCTCCATAATAAGGCAATGCATGTATCATCTATTTCAAAAAGTTTGAAAACAGGGATGAGTGGCTAGTGGCTAGTGACTGGTGACTGGTGACTAGGAATTAGGTTTACGATATGAGAAAATCGCTCATTTCAAATCTCCGCGGCGCTTCTGATTTTTTTGCGCCGCACCACCATTTCTCATTTCTCATTTCTCATTTCTAATTTCTCATTCAAGAGAGGCTTTCATCCGCAATCCATGGGCGCCACGCCCCGGGCTAACCCTGAACCCTATCCTAAGGAGCCTTCATGACAAAAGATCTCGATTTTACCCAAGGCAGCATCTCGAAAAAGATACTGCTTTTTTCTCTGCCCCTCATGGCCGGCAATATTTTTCAGCAGCTCTACAATGTCGTCGATACATTGATCGTCGGACGATTCCTCGGAGAAGCGCCTCTCGCCGCTGTCGGGAGTGCCTACACGCTCATGATCTTCATCACCTCCATCCTGATCGGCCTCACGATGGGGAGCGGCGTCTACTTCTCCATCTGCCACGGACAAAAGAACACCGCACGCATGAAGCAGTCCATTTATATTTCCTTCCTTTCCATCGGCGCGCTCTCGCTCTTCCTGAATGCCATCTCCTATATATTTTTGGAAGAGATCATCCGCTTCATGCAGATCCCCGCAGACGTCACTTCTTACTTCCGTGACTATCTCCTATGGATCTTCTCCGGCATCATCGCTGTCTTCCTCTACAACTACTTTGCCGCCCTCCTGCGCGCCGTGGGAAACTCACTCATCCCACTCGTCTTCCTCATCGTCTCCGCCCTCCTGAATATCGCGCTCGACCTTCTCTTCATCCTGGTCTTCCAGCAAGGCGTCGCCGGCGCGGCCAAGGCGACCGTCATCGCTGAGTACGCTTCCGGTCTCGGCATCCTTTGCTACTGCCTTTTCTATAGGAAGGATCTTCTGGTAGAAAAGAAATACCGCCGCTGGGACCCATCCATCTTCCACGACATCTCCCGACTCTCGCTTCTGACCAGCCTCCAGCAGTCCATCATGAATTTCGGTATCCTTCTCGTGCAGGGCCTTGTGAACAGCTTCGGCACCATCGTCATGGCTGCCTTCGCTGCCGGCGTCAAGATCGACACCCTGGCCTACTCCCCCCTCATGGACTTCGGGAATGCCTTCTCGACAGCCATCGCGCAGAACTATGGCGCCGGAGATCAAAAGCGCATCAAAGAGTGCGTCATCGCCTCAGCGAAAATGGTCGTCTCTTTCGCTCTCCTCACGAGCGTCATCATCTATGCCTTCGCCCCCGAACTGATGGCCTTCTTCGTCCCGAGGACAGCGACAGAAACCATCGCGATCGGCGCAGGCTACCTCCGTATCGAAGGGGCCTGCTACATCGGCATCGGCATCCTCTCCATGCTGTATGCCTACTATCGCGCCATTAAAGAGCCCGGTATGAGCGTCATCCTGACCATCCTCTCCCTCGGAAGCCGCGTCATCCTCGCCTATGCCCTCTCCGCCCTCCCCCTCTTCGGCGTCACCGGCATCTGGCTCTCCATCCCTATCGGCTGGGCGATCGCAGATGTGTATGGGGTGTGGAAAGGGATGCGGGGAAGATGACAGACCCCGTCCGTATCTTCTGCCCGCTGGCCTCCCCATGCCCTCCCGATACTTTTCCCCGTCCCCTCTAGCTATTTCCTATTCGCCTATAGTATAATAGAAAATATTTTGACGTAAGAGAATGGGGGAGCGCAGGAATGAAGAAATATGTGGTCATGATCCTGATCGCAATCGTGCTGATCATTGGCGGCGGTACATTTGCCTATTTCCACTTTGCCAATGGCGGACCATGGCAGGGGACATGGTGGGGCGTGCAGGACGCCGGCGTAAACTGGTCCGGCGATCACATACGAAATCTTGAGACCGTCACCTTCACCCAGAATGACGACAAGACCATCACCGTAGACCATAAGGTCCAGCAGGGCAGCCGTGAAGTACCGGGCAGCCTCACCGGCACCGGCCGCATCGATGGCGGCCGTCTGGTCATCACACCGAAAAACGGCAGCAAGGAGCTGGCTCTCTCCTACAGTGCGGTCTCCAGATCCATGGATACCCCTTTCACGAATGCGGACAAGAGTACCGTCACACTGAAGGCACTCGCCCCAGAAAACAATGAGGAGATGGAATCCATACGAAGCGAGATCGTCCAGATCTCTCAAAAGCCGGAAAATAAAATCGATACGACTTTATCGAAAGCAAAAAGCTGATAAAAAAGCGAGAGCCACGTTTGTCGAACAAACGTGGCTCTCGCTTTTTGGTTGTCAGGTTCAGGGTTCAGGGTTCAGGGTTGGCCCGCGAGACGTGCTGCCCTTTGATTGTTTGCAAAAGAAGGGGCGCAGGTTCTACAGGTCCTATGGGAGTAGTACGGCGCATTTCGTCATCCTGAGCGGAGAAAAATGTCGTATGTTAAAAAATGGCTTATCTGAAACAGGAGAACTGAGTCGAAGGATCTAAGCTCCGCGGCATACAAATAGTGGCGATGGCCGAAGGTCTCTTGATGACAGGCTTCCCATTTGGGGTTTCCACACATCGACCACTGAGCCGCGAATGACAAAGATTTCTCACTTCGCTCGAAATGGCGATACGGGAGTCTGATGTCTTCTAGTCTCTTAGTCATCCAATCCTCGAAACTCCTAATCCCTAGCCACTAGCCACCTGTCCCTAGTCCCTACTCCTTGCTCTTCGCTTCGATCGCCGCCGTCTCTGCTTCTTCTGCCATGGCCTCCTTGGCTTCCTTGAGCGCCGCCTCTCTCACGGCCTCCTGCTTTTCCTTTTTCTTGGTGAAATGGGAGATGACCTCCGGGACCATGTTCAGCACCTTATCGATGGTGCCATTCGGCCCTGCATTCTTGATAGAGAAGAGCTCGACACGTTCCCCCTTCATGATGAGGACGGCGGTCGGTGTCACCTTGCCGCCGCCGGCGCCCCCTACGGCATTCGTGCCCTGACTGCCGGTGCCGAAGCCGAAGGAAATATCCACAAAGGGCACGATGGTCGCATCGCCCAGATAGATGGGCTGTCCCACCACGGACTCGGTGGTGATCATCTTCTTGAAATCTTCAAAGATCTGCTTTCTAACTTCATCATCCATGGTTCTTTTCCTCTTTTCTGAAATGCCAGAACTCTCTGGCGGGTCTCGACAGGAGAAGCCTGCCGGCTATATAGATCATAGTCAAAGGAATGATCCGCCCCTTTGCCTCCCCCGACAGGGTATTCACGGGCTGTAGATAATTCCATCGGATCTCTTTTGTCTCTTGGGCAAGGAACGCCATCGCCATACCGCAGGCAATGCCCGTCGTCATGGGATCGCCTGTCCCAAAGTCTCCCTGAATGCGGCACCTGCGTGGAAAGCTGTGCGACAGGAGCTTTCCTGCCGCATGGAAGACACGCTCCGCGAGCCCATTTCCCATGGCGAAACGGATCTCTCGCCAAAGGGAGGGCCCTTTCTTCTCCTCTCTCTCCGCTTGCGCCTCGGCAGCATCCGGCAACCTCTCATGCACTTCTGCCTTCTCTTCTGCTTGTGCGAGCGCTTCTTCCATCCAGTCCATTGGAGGCTCTTCTGTCATTTCCACTGGAGGCGAGGGCTCTTCCCCGGCAGGCGGAAGCTCGATCTCCTTCCTCCAAAGCCCCAAAAGCACGGAGACTGACAGGGTGAGCTTCCAGCGCACGAGCGTCACGGTATAACGGATGGGGATCAGGAGAAGTATAAGAACAGCGGCGAGGAGAAAGGCAAGCATGCCTATGATCATAGGCCGTAGAGGCGCGCCAGGCTCTGGGCTGCCTCCTTCACCTCCCGCACCAGGTACGACGGAGAGAGCACCTTGACGAGCGGTGCTTTCTTCAGAGCCCAGGCTTTCATGGCGGCTTGGGGGAGCATCACTTCCATGGTCACCTTATCCGGGCTCGCAGAAATGAGACGGGCCCTCTTGCCGAAATCCGTCTGAATGTCTGTCAGAAGGCGCACATCTGCCTCGAAGGTGATCTCTACGGGATTTCCTGTATAAATATCCCGATCTGCCACCAGAAGCTCATCAAGCTTCGCAGAGGCATCGGCGCCTGCGAGGCTTTTCTGCCCCCGCGCCGGCGCAGAAAGGAGCATGATGTCCGCCATACGGTCTACGAAAAAATAGGAAATATCCTCCCGTCCTTCCACATTGCAGAGAAGACAGTATCGATCATCCGATGCGATCACCTGAAAAGGATGTACGATATAGCAGCGCGCCTCTCCTGACGGGCTCATACCGTGATGCCGTTTGCCGTCCACTTCATAGTGGTCATAGTAAAAGGAGAGCTGCCTCTTTTCGCAAAGTGCCTGCGAGAGCAGGACAAGCGTCTCCCTCACGTCTGGGAGATTCTGCGGAAGCGGCAGATTCCGTATGCCTTCCTTCCCGTCCTCAAAAGAACGGCACTGCAGCCGCTTCAGCTTCTCTGCGAGCTGGCGGATCTGTCCCGCCGGAAGATGCGAGAAATAGAGGAGATCGATCACCGTCTTCAAATCCTGTGGCGAGAGCACATGATCCCAGTACCAGTCAAGCGAAAGCGGCGCTTCCTTCCCATTCACCATGCGCGGCACCTCGCGGCACATCACAGGCAGCCCCGCCTCCTTCAGGCGGAGCAGATTTCTGGATATAGACTTGCGGCTCACGACCATCCCATACTTGCTCTCCATAAGACGAAGAATGTCCTGCTGAGACAAAGGGTGATCCTTGTCCGACTCGCGCAAAAGGACCTGCACGATGCGGATGATAGAGAGCTTGCTGCCCGTCTCACTGCTTGCCATAGAATCACCTCCTTAGGAAAATGAGGGATGCGGATACGAGGAAACTGCCGGTGACACATCCCCGCTCACTTCCTCGAGAATACCCAGTCACTCACCGTCGAGCCGAAATTCGCGAGCGCAGCGAGGGCTGCTGCGAAGGGCGCTGCGTGGATCAGCCGATGCACGAGCCCCGCGATGGCGACGCCGCCCAAAAGATCCGTCGGATAATGCACACCGGCGAAAATACGGGAAAATGCAAGAAGCCCGGCAAAAGCCGCCAACAGCTGCGCCCCCGGCATGTGCATGCGGAAAAGCTCCATGACGACGATGGCCCCATTCATCGTGTGATTGCTGGGAAACGATGCATTGGCCTTATGCCCGGTGAAATTCCAGATGCGCCAGTCGCATACAAAAGGCCTTCTCCGTCTCCACACCCTGCCGATGGCAAAGGAAAGGAGAGATGCGACCACGACTCCCGCGAAGGACAGCACGCAGCAGAGCCTACGCGCCTTCCGTCCTTCCCCGGGTGCAAACCAGAGGAGAAGCCCGTAGATCACAAAAGCCCAGTGTCCGTAGCGTGTGACAAGGTCCATGAACAGACTCGCCTTGCGCGAGACGGATGTGGCTTCATTCACCTTTCTTACGATATAGAGATCCGGATTCATCAGCTTCCTCCTTTGCCGCTTGTTGCTTCTCATTTTAGCATAAGGAGGGGGATTTGACAAAAGCGGGGACGCGGGGAGGACAAGTAAAAAAGAGCCGCGCGGCCCTTTTTATACGTTCTTCTTTTTTTCTTCCGCTTCCTTCTTCTTTTTCTCTACCGTTTCCAGGTAGCCGCTCCGCCGAAGCACCATAGACAAAATGGCGACCAGCGAGCCTAGAAGGATGAAAATATTCATCGTCGTGAATCCCTCGCCCCAGCCGATACGAAAGATCGCATAAGCAAGCACGACAAAAAGCAGTGAATCTTGAAATTTACCAAACATCGCGTTCCCTCCCGTCTTTTCTCCTACAATAGCGGAAAGCAGTGTCCCCGTCAAGTAAAAACTTTTCATGTGCATGGAGGAGAGATGGAGGCTAGTGACTGGTGACTAGTAGCTAGGGATTAGGAGCCTCAAGTGACTTGTGACTAGTGACTTGAAAGGTACTTTCGAGCATCGCCTCATCCATACTCTGCGGCGCTTCTATATTTTTATGCGCCGCACCACCCCCGCTGAACCCTCTGAACCAGTAGAACCCGCTCCCCCTCTTTCGCAAACAATCAAGGGGCAGGCAGAACGCCCACGGTCTAACCCAAAAAGCAGTCCCTCACGGGACTGCTTTTCATCAGCATGTATGGCATTCGTCATAGAGCCCTTCCTTTTTCAAGAGCTCGATGACCGTCTCGCCGATATGCGCTACCGTTTCTGCGACAGGGATCCCCACCGCATTCAGCGCAGCGATTTTTTCTACCGCAGTCCCCTTGCCGCCGGAAATGATGGCGCCGGCATGACCCATGCGCTTTCCTGGAGGCGCCATGCGGCCGGCGATGAAGGCAGCGACAGGCTTCTTCATATTGTCATGGATCCATTTCGCAGCCTGCTCCTCCGCCGTACCACCGATCTCGCCGATCATGAGGACCGCTTTGGTATCCGGGTCGTCATTGAAAAGCTTCAGCGCATCAATGAAGTCCGTGCCTTTGATCGGGTCGCCGCCGATGCCGATTGCACTCGTCTGTCCGATGCCTGCATTGGTCAGCTGGAAGGTCGCTTCGTAAGTCAGCGTGCCGGAACGGGAAACCACGCCCACGTGGCCTTTTTTATAGATCTGCCCCGGGATGATGCCGATATTCGCTTCATCGACAGAGATGAGACCCGGGCAGTTCGGTCCGATGAGGCGGGTCTTCTTGCCCACCATGTAGCGGTGCACCTTGACCATATCTTCGACCGGGATGTGTTCCGTGATGCAGACGACGAGCTCCAAGCCTGCTTCGACTGCTTCAAGGATGGCATCTGCCGCAAAGGCAGCCGGTACGAAAATGACCGAGGTCGTGGCTTTGGTGACAGCGACGGCATCTCTCACGGTATTGAAGACCGGTACGCCGCAGCAGACTTCACCGGCTCTTCCCGGTGCAGTGCCGCCTACGATATTTGTGCCATACTTCTGCATCTGTTCGGTATGGAAACGGGCTGCCTTGCCCGTGATGCCCTGCACAATGACTTTGGTATCTTTATGAATTAAAACGCTCATGGGTACATCCTCCTGAGGTTAAATGAGAGGTTAAATGATAAGTATTTGTTCGTAGTCAAACATAGCAGACCGAACCATATTACAAGGGTTAGCCCATGGGGCGTGCTGCCCCTTGATTGCGTGCGAAAGCCTCGCTTGAATGAAAAATTAGAAATGAGAAATGTGAAATGGTGGTGCGGCGCATAAAAATACAGAAGCGCCGCGGAGGTTTGAAACTAGCGGTTTTCTCGTATCGCAAACCTAACCCCTAGTCACCAGTCACTAGCCACTCATTCCTGCTTTCAAACTTTGGGTTGATAGGCTCTGGTAGCGGCGCACAATTCATAAAGCGCCGCCGCTTCTCGCAACGTCTGAAACCTTGAACCCGCCAACCTGAACCCGTCAATCTTTATTTTTACTTCTTCTCTCTCGTTTCTTTTGCGAGACGAATGGCGAGTTTCGCACCTTCATCCATGGAAGAAGCCGGATACAGATTCTTGATATCCGCTTTGGCCAGGATCTCGCGTCCGCGCTCTACATTGCGTCCCTCGAGACGAACCACGACAGGGATCGGGAATTCCTCTTTGCCGCCGGAAAGAAGCGCAGCCGCTTCGACAATGCCCGTCGCGATGACATCGCACTTATTGATGCCGCCGAAAATATTGATCAGAATGCCGTCGACCTGATCGTCTTCAAGCATGATCCTGAAGGCTGCCACGATCTTTTCCGGCGTAGAGTCACCGCCGACATCAAGGAAGTTGGCCGGTTCACCACCGTTTTCCTTGATGATATCGACAGTCGCCATTGCAAGACCTGCCCCGTTGACCATGCAGGCTACGTCACCGCCGAGATTGACATAGTTCAATCCCTCCGCTGCGGCTTCTCTTTCCTTCTGATCCTCTTCCGTGATATCGCGCAGGGCTACGATCTCCGGATGACGGGAAAGCGTACTGTCATCGAAGTTCAGCTTCGCATCGAGCGCCATGACATCGCCCTCTTCAGTGACGACCAGCGGATTGACCTCCGCCAGCGAGCAGTCCTTATCCACAAAGACATTGTAGAGGTACTTCATGAAGGTCGCTGCTTTTCTGATGGTCGGCTTTTCGAAATGAAGCGCATACGCCATGCGCTGTGCCTGGAAATCGGCCAGACCGATGACCGGATCAATGTACTCTTTAATGATCTTTTCCGGATTTTCTGCTGCCACGTCCTCGATGGACATGCCGCCGGACTCCGAACCCATCATGACGACACATTCCGCCTGACGATCCACGACAAAGGAGAGATAGTACTCTTTCTTGATATGGCAGCCGGCTTCGATCAGAAGACGATTCACCGTCTTGCCCTGCGGGCCGGTCTGGCGGGTAACGAGCACCTTGCCTAGAAGCTCCTTCGCATATTTTCTGACTTCATCCAGAGAACGGGCGAGCTTGACACCACCCGCTTCCCCACGGCCGCCTGCATGGATCTGCGCCTTTACGACCACGACCGGCGTATCGAGACGCTTCGCATTTTCCAGCGCATCTTCGACTGTGAATGCCGGATAGCCTTCCGGAACATGGATGCCATACTCACGCATGATCTGCTTACTCTGGTATTCATGGATATTCATACTTCATTCTCCCTTCCATGAGAAGATCACCCCTCATGAAAAAAATGAAAGCGCCTGGCGCTTTCGCTGTCATTTTCTTTTTTGGCTATCTTTTTACAGCCTTTTCTTGAAATCATGTACAAATTACAGAAATAATTGTATCACTATCAAACATTTTTGGAAAGAAGTATGCATAATTGGACACAAGAAAAGATAAGCTATGCATTTCAGTCATAGCTTTGCTATAATTTATGACATACATATCCCAATGAAAGGAAGCATTCATCATGAACCATACTCTCCCCTTTGCCTCCGACTACATGGAAGGCTGCCATCTGAATATTCTCCGTCGTCTTTCTGAAACAAACCACCAGCCCTCTGCCGGCTACGGGCTCGATGACATCTCTGACTCCGCCCGCAAACGCATCAGAAAAGCATGCGCCGCGCCGCAGGCAGAGGTGAAATTCCTCGTCGGCGGCACCCAGACCAATGCCACCGTGATCGACTGCGTCCTCCGCCCTTATGAAGGCGTCATCGCCGCCGACAGCGGCCATGTGAATGTCCATGAAGCCGGCGCCATCGAGTGGGGTGGTCACAAAGTACTCGCCCTTCCCTCCGAGGAAGGCAAGCTGACCGCCGAAGCGATCGATCACTACGTCTCCGATTTCTTTGCCGATGACAACTGGGAACACATGGTACATCCCGGCATGGCCTACATTTCCCAGCCAACCGAATGGGGCACCCTCTATTCCAAAAAAGAGCTGACAGACATTTCTGCCGTCTGCCGCAGGCACCATCTTCCTCTCTTCATCGATGGAGCCCGCCTCGCCTACGCCCTCGGAAGCGCCGCAAATGACGTCACCCTCGAAGACCTTGCTCGCCTCGCGGACGTCTTCTATATCGGCGGCACGAAATGCGGCGCACTCTTCGGCGAAGCCGTCGTGATCCCTGACCCGCGCCTCATCCCGCACTTCTTCCCCATGATCAAGCAGCATGGCGCACTCCTCGCCAAAGGCTGGCTCCTCGGCATCCAGTTTGACGAGCTTTTCAAAGATGACCTCTATGTTCAGATGGGGCGCACCGCCGACCTCTATGCAGAAGAGATCAAAAAAGCACTCACCGCCAAAGGGATCCCCCTCTACTTCGACTCCCCCACGAACCAGATCTTCTTCACCATAGAAAACAACCGGATGGAAAAACTCAAAGAGACCGTTGCTTTCGGCTTTGGCTGCAAAGCCGACGACAGCCACAGCATCATCCGCCTCTGCACCAGCTGGGCGAGCCAAAAAGAAGATGTAGAAAAGCTCATCCGTATCATCAATGAGCTATAGCCATCGGCCATAGCTTTGCTACGAGCGATGGATGGAGAGAGCCGGAACAAGGGAGAACGGGAACAAAGGCTCTCCCCTGCGGTATTTTCACTAGGATACAGCGCGGAGAAACACCTTCATCCCGCACGCTCCTTCCTCTCCTCTTGAAAATTTCAAGTTTGCCTAAAAATATTGATTATAGATACTTGAATTTCACTCTTTTGTATTTTACAATAGCATATGTCATACAAGTCGTTTTGTATCCCATCGTACTATTTATAAAAGAGGGACATTTCATGGATCGCAGACAGCAGAAGACCAGAGCCGCTATCTTCGAAGCATTCAGCGCTCTGTTATCAGAAAAACCATATTCAAAAATCACCATCCAGAATATCATCGATCGTGCCAATATCGGCCGCAGCACATTCTATGCACATTTCCAGACCAAGGACAGCCTCTTAGAGGACATGTGTCAGGAACTCTTCGAGCATATCGTAGACGGTGTCATGAATGACAACCACCCCTCTGACGATCACCAGCATACCGGCCTTCCGGATCCCGTCTTCTGCCACCTCTTAGAGCATATCGCAGAGAACACGAACCACCTGCGCGACCTGCTCATCTCTGAAAGCTCCGACTTCTTCCTGCGCTACTTCAAGGCGAGCCTCTCCCGCCTCATCGCCTCCTACCTCCTGAACCACCACAAGGAAATCCCTGTCCCCGAAGATTTCCTCCTGAATCACATCTCCGGCAGCTTCGTCGAAATGGTCCAATGGTGGGTACGCAAAAACAAAATGCAGGCGACGCCCAAAGAGCTGAATGCCTACTTCCAGACCGTGATCGAGCCGCTGCTCTAGGGAAACGCTGATTAAATCGCAGAGGCGCATCCTCTCGCCCCTTCCTCTGGAAGGGGCAGCCGAGCGGAGCGAGGCGGGGTTGGCCCCCACGTATGTTAGACCGCAGGGATTAGAGATCACGAGTAACTTGCATACCACTTTCGGGCATCGCCCCGTTTCGTCATCCTGAGCGGCGAGAAACGTCGTATGAGAGATAACGAATGCCAGAACAGCTGCGACCTCGTCATCGATCTCAGCGAAGCCGCTACCCTCATTCCTCATTCGGGTCGAGCTTTCGCAAACGATCAAAGGGCAATACGCCTCGTGGGCTACCCCTGAACCTGACAACCAATCTCATAAAACTCTCACAAACTCCGCCTACCCAAGGCGGAGTTTTTACGCTATAATAGTATAAATACATAGGTCACGGGAAAAAACGCTTGACCGAATACGAGTAAAGAGGTATAGTAAGTTAATTTATTTTCATCTTTTTACTCTATTTTTATTTAAGGAGGAAATAATGGCAACCTACATCAATGAACCGGCTCATACCTTTAATGAATATCTGCTCATTCCCGGATATTCTGACTGCAGCTGCATCCCGGCGAACGTCTCTCTGAAGACCCCGCTGGTCAGATACAAAAAAGGGGAAACACCGGCCATCACATTAAACATTCCAATGGTTTCTGCTATCATGCAGGCCGTCTCCGGTGAAAAGCTCGCTGTCGAACTCGCAAGAAACGGCGGCGTTTCCTTCATCTACGGATCCCAGACCCCTGAAGAAGAAGCAGCCATGGTTGCCAGAGTCAAAGCACAGAAAGCAGGCTTTGTTCCTTCCGATTCGAACCTGTCGCCGGAAGCGACCTTAGCTGATGTCCTCACCCTCAAGGCAAAGACAGGCCACTCCACCATCGCCATCACGGAAGACGGCACTTCCAACGGCAAAATGGTAGGTATCGTTTCCTCCAGAGACTACCGTGTAAGCCGCATGGACAAGAGCGAAAAGGTCAAAAACTTCATGACCCCTGTCGAAAAGCTTGTCAAAGCCAATTACGGCATCACCCTTTCCGAAGCCAATGACATCATCTGGGACAACAAGATCAATTCCCTGCCGGTCCTCTATGAAGACGGCCGTCTCTACGGCTTCGTATTCCGCAAGGACTATGACTCCCATCAGGAAAACCCGAATGAAATGCTCGATCAGCAGAAACGCTTCATCGTCGGTGCCGGCATCAATTCCCGAGACTACGCGGACCGCGTACCGCTCCTCGTAGACGCAGGCGCAGATGTCCTCTGCATCGACTCCTCGGAAGGCTTCTCCGAATGGCAGAAGATCACCATCAACTGGATCCGTGAACGCTACGGCGAAAAAGTCAAGGTCGGCGCAGGCAATGTCGTCGACAGAGAAGGCTTCCTCTTCCTCGCAGAAGCAGGCGCTGACTTCGTCAAGGTCGGCATCGGCGGCGGCTCCATCTGCATCACCCGTGAGACCAAGGGCATCGGCCGCGGCCAGGCAACGGCTCTCATCGAAGTATGCCAGGCCAGAGATGAATACTACAAGAGAACCGGCATCTACGTACCAGTCTGCTCCGACGGCGGCATCGTTTACGACCACCACATCACACTGGCTCTTGCCATGGGCGCTGACTTCGTCATGCTCGGCCGCTACTTTGCCCGCTTCGACGAATCCCCGACACAGAAGAGAACGGTCGGCGGCACCATCGTCAAGGAATACTGGGGCGAAGGTTCCAACCGTGCCAGAAACTGGGGCCGTTATGACCTCGATGGTTCCAAGAAGCTCGCTTTCGAAGAAGGCGTAGACTCCTATGTCCCATATGCCGGTCCGCTGAAAGAAAACGTCGAAAAGACCTGCGCTAAGATCAAAGCCACCATGTGCAACTGCGGCGCTATCACCATCCCGCAGCTTCAGGAAAAGGCGAAACTGACTCTCGTCTCTGCGACCTCCATCGTAGAAGGCGGCGCTCACGACGTCATCCGCAAAGAAAAAGACGGCTCGGATAGATAAGCCGACAATAAAAAAGACTGCCCTTAGATGGTTGGACTTAGGGATTTCAGAGACAAGAACATTTAAGCCGACCATCTTCAATCGGAAAAGAGAACAGCCATGTAGGAGTTAACGCTCCCGCATGGCTGTTTTTCTATGCTCGGAAGAACACAAATCTTTATCAATTTATCTTGCAGAAATGACTTGCTATTGCTTCCGTACAGAGCAATATATGTACTACCGAAAGGCACAGAGCCTTCGGAAAGCAGAAACGGAGGATTAAAGCATATGTGGGAACAAGGAACACTTCTGGTAAACGGAACTACGGTCAGATACTGCGTCAAGCACTACCCAGAACCGTCCGAAACCTACGGAATCGACGTCGGCAGAATCAGCATCATGGAGATTCGCATTGACAGACGCGTAACCCTGAACTACAGCCGTGGATGGAATATCGAGCCAGAGGACGAGACCAGCCAGCTTGCCTACATGCTTCTTCTCAGGAAGTACAACTAAACTGAGAAAGTATGATATCGGTCTTGCCATCCTGTTTTTCCTGCATCCTTGTTTTCTCCCTATAACGTTCTTAGCCAATTTGCAATATTTGACCAAGTCCAATCCATAACTCTCACATATCCACAGTCCGAAGGGATTGACCCGGTATGATTACTGGAACCATAAATGCCGATAACGGGAATGCCTTCGTCTTTCGCACATTTGATTTTCCAAAGCTGACCATCTGCATTCCGAGTATTTGACGTAATGATAGAAATCATCCCGTCGCATCCCTTGATTTTGGTACGGCAGTGTGTTTTCCACTGAGAATCCCAAGGCTGCTTTACTGACATATCCACCTATTCAAACGGAGCGTTTTCGTTACGAGCTTGCCCTCTTAACAGATCCCGTAGATTCATGTCTTCCTTTGCAAAGCTGATAAAAATCCTTTTATTTATGTGCATCCTCCATGATATTGTTATTTCGCGTAGATAACTTCCTCGTCCATTTTCTTAAGTGCTTCCTGCTCAAGCTTATAAGCCTGATATCTTTTTTCATTCGCCTCAAGCGCAAGAGAATTGATTTCATTCTGTACATCTTGATTTTTAAGAATTGGGAAAGCTATACGACTGACATGGTTATAGTCTATTTCATCGACTACAGAGCCATAGGTATACCTTGTAATCAGTTCATGACCGTAATCGGATAATAGGTAAACATACAAATAGCCCGCGATATCATCATTAGCCGGAAATACTCTAATAATGTGATCGCTTGGAACCCATTTTTCCCAGTGCCTTGGAGCGATGGCAACTTTACCAATAGTACCACTACGGGTAATCAGTACTGTATTTTCGTGAATCTCCAGATCTGGAATAAGGTCTTTATGTTTTGCTATTGAAATGTATTTCTTGTTCGAAGGATCAAGCTCATAAATTTGTTTGCCACCTATCAAGACCCTACCATATCCTTCTTCAACATAAATTCTTTTAAACCTTATAGGCAACACTACTCTATCACTTATCCTCGAATCCCCAACTGTAGTTACTTCCGCAGCGTGTTGCTTAAGATGATCTACGATCGCGTCAACAACCGGCACATGGTACGAGCCGTCAAGCCGTCCGTCCAGATTACTGAGCTTAACAGAAAATGTGTCCACCGGCGCATTCTTTTGATAATACACAGCATGCTGCTGAAATTCCTCTATCGGAGGCAACTTCAGTTCCTTGATGAGCAGGTCATTCGCCTTGTCGAGCAGATCATTCGATTCATCCCGCAATTCAAATGAACGGACAATCAGAGAATTTATTTCATCCTTAAGATTCTCAGGTGCAGACGGAATAGGTATGTTTTTTAGATGCTCTGGTTCGATTTCCTGTATTACCGCTCCGAAAATATTTGAATGTAATAGAGCCTGCCCTGATTTTGTCTTCAGGAAAGTATAGACGTATCCCGGATATTCTGCGCAGGTCAATCGAATAGCATGTTCGCTTACCAAGTACTTTGATAATGTTTTACTAACGAATGTAAGATTCCCTATAGTGCCTGATCGAGATAGAAGTATCGTTCCAAAAGATACGTGTAAATCACTTACTCTATCAGTATCTTCCATAAACTTGACTGGTTTTGGATAAATATCAAGCATTTCTGAGCTACCTAAAAATCCGATGGCTTTCGAATTTGATGCTGGTACGTAATTGCGCTTCATTCGTGAGCCATAGTAAGCGTTTGTAACTGGGCAATACTCATTACCATATAGCTGTGTATAAGGATACTTGCCGTTTTCTATGTTATGCCGATCTTGTTTGGCTACTGTGTCATATACACTTGCATCAAGGCGATTCCCTCTTGCTATTGCATCCGAAAGTGACACCGAGCACCATTTTAAGGGATCATCTTTGATTTGTACTTCCTTAGTAGCGTTCTCTGGTATGCTGTAATTGAGCGCAAGATTGCTGTTTACCATGCCAATCCCTCCTCAACCTTCCACTTGGCAAAAATGCCCGGAACATCTGGAGTCTGGTCATCTTCTACCTTTTTCGTCTGCTGATGACTGACCATCTTTGTTCCTTCACTCGTCTCGTCCAAAACAAGTACGTTATTCGTGTCAGGGACAAGAATTTCATTTCCTTCAGCATCGCGCTTAAAAATAGGGTTTCCACGCTTATCATGACCGATTTTGTCTACCATTGCCATGAAGATATCGTAGTCAGCCATTTCACCGCTCTTTTCCTCCTGATCCTTCTGCTCCTGAGTCTTTTTCTGAAGGAACAACACGGAAGTCTGAGTGCCATTGTGCGGCTGGAAGGTATCAGCATTTAGATCAATGCTTGCAATAATCCTATAATTACGGATGAGCCATTCACGTATGTAGCCAAGCCCCGGAGAGCCGAGAATAGAATCCGGCAAAACAATACCCATTCGTCCGCCCGGAACGAGGAACTGTGTGCATCTTTCAATAAAGAGAATCTCCGGAGGGACAGATGACTGCAGACGATCTGTCATCGTCCAAGTTCCCTTCTTCTTGTCGTTTGTCCAGATATGCGCAAGTTCAAATTGTTCAAGAATGCTTCTGTCCTTTATCGGGATTTTGCTTCCAAACGGCGGATTTGTCACGATAACATCGAAGAACGCGATAGTTTTGTAGTTCTTGATGTCAGATTTCTTTACCCCAACCGCTTCTGAGAGTCGTGTTTTGAAATCATCAGACCATTCATGCGGTGGGAGCAGCGAGTTTGTTTGCAGGATGTTTCCGCTGCCATCGTTGTTCATGACCATGTTCATCTTTGTCGCCTTGACAAGGTCGGGATTTATATCAAACCCAAAGTAATTTTGTGAGGCCATTTCGGATATTTTATCTTGATACATACGGAGTGTATCATTGTCCCATTTTTCTTTTGGGATTCCAAAAGATTCAGAAATCTGTCTTTCAAGCTGAGAAATTACATGCGTCATGGCCTGAACGAGAAATCCGCCTGTGCCGCAAGATGAATCAAGAACCCTCTCATTCATCTTTGGATTGATCATATCCACGACCATCTTCATTACGTTGCGCGGCGTAAAGAATTCTCCTCTATCTCCACGCAAGTTAGCGCCTACGATTTCCTCATAGGCTTTCCCTTTAATGTCGATGTTTGTATTGAGCAGGCTGTACGGCTGTAGCTCACTAACGATATAAGCAAGACTTCGTTGAGTCAGCTTAATCTCATCATTTGCGTCAAAGATTTTCCCGTGGCGCTTCTTAACACGTTCAAAAATCTGTGAAATACGTTTCTTTACGGTAACCTGTCCATCCAGATTTGATCTCTCCTTGGATGTTGTGTAGAACTGGAGCGGATTCGGGATATTTCGTTCATCTTCAATTTTGCAGAAGATCACTTTCAGCAGTTCAAAAAAGGCAGGCTGCTTCTGAAGTCCGTCGTTCACATAGATATGGTTATGGCAAGTTCTGAATACAAAGAGCAGGTTATCATCCGATGCGTTTTTCAGACTTTTGCGGCTTGGGCGATTTATCTCATCCAGATTACCATCAGCGGAGGGAATGTCATTATATTCCATGAACTGGATCTGGCCAGATTCATCAGTGTACTTCTTAAAAACATACTTCTCGATACTATTTGTCCACATTCCCCATTCACAATTAGGGCATACAGACATATAGGACTGGAGTTGACCGATTCCGTCTTTCTTCCCGTTAGGGCTGACGGTTTCCTTCTTGCATTCAATAATTGTCTTCGCGTTATTCTGTCCCTGATCGGAACTCGGAATGCCCTTATCCCAAATCATGATGTCTGCACGAGGCTTACTTGATCCGACGGCTAAAGTGTATTCAATCTGAATCTGTGTCGGAGAATATTTATGCTCATTTACAAGACGCTTTTCAATAGTCTGGCGAACATATTCTTCTGGTGTATCATTTCTGAACTTTCCGTCTATGTAATCACAGATCTTGCCATCCGGAATTACAATGACCTTCTGAGTATCGCTCATTCTATTTATCCTCCATATTTTCAGTATTATCTGGGATAAACTCCATCATCTCATTCGGCGTGCAGTTCATCGCATTGCAGATGCTTTCGACCTTCTCAAGTGCGATGTACTGGCCGTTCTTTATCTTCGTTATGATGTTAGCCGAAATGTGCGCCCTGCGCATCAGCTCGGCGTTTGAAACATCCTTCTCAATCATCATGTGCAGCAAAGGCTTGTAACTGACTGCCATTCCCATTCTCCCTGTGAATACAAAGCGACTAACGCTAACCAATAGATCATATCACATTTCTGTGAACATTTCAACGCTATCGTGTAAAACTTATTGCTCCTCGGCAGCTTTCTTTCGCTTGTAATACGCTCTGGCTTTCCGGTTGTTCCGCTCCGCCTGACAGTTGGGATTGTCGCAGTACCGCTGGCGGTTGGAATGCCGGACGAAGTAGCGTCCACAAACCATGCAGGTGAGAATTGTTCCCTGAGAGAACATGTAGTTAGGATCGGTGTCGGCAGGCGGTGCTACATCGGAGACCATTCTCGCGAAGGAGTACCACGCAATGTCAAAGACGGAATGGATGTCCGCGCCCATTTCTATCTTGTGCGTTTTCCTGTCCTGCCTTACCCGCATCTTGAAGTCAGAGAACATTTCGAGCAGATCAAACACACGCGCATCCATGTCGTCCGTGACGTGCTTGACATAATCTGAGTCGTTTGTGTACTGCCTGTATTTTTCAAGAAAGGGCAGGCTGTCGCAGATTCTTCCTTCATAGTACAGGCTCCGCCCGGCCTGCGCGTCACCATATCGTGCCTTCGTGAGCGCATCGAGGTTTTCAAGCTGGAGCGGATAAACGGACACAAGGTACAGAAGATGCGCATCGTGTGGAACTGCATCGGTGAATTCATGCCGCCGCAGTCCAAGAATAACGAAAAATCGGCATAGCCGAATTTCTCCAAACTATGCCGATATTTTCTTAGTTGCACCGCCCTCTCCGGCAGTCTTTTTTATTGTCGGCAGATATCGGCATGAGAGCCTGTGTCAATCAACGTCAGTGTGAGAATATCATCCTCAATGACTTCAAGCTCACCATTCATTTTTATGCTATAATAAATCCAGCACTGCAAACAAAGAATGACTTCCAGTCATCCATTCACGAAAGAGAGTGATTGCTATGAAAAAAATGATGATCGCCCTGGCAACTGCCGCTGCCATCGCTGCCGGCTCTATGTCCGTTTCCGCAGAAAGCCTCTGGAAATATAACGACACCATCACCATCGACATGCAGGAGACCAGTATCAAGAAGACCACAAACGGTCATGAGATCCTGAACTTCGTCGCCGTCGAAGCCATCGAAGGCGGCACCTGCACCTACACCTACGCCTATGACCGCACCGCCGGCACCATCCAGGTCGTCGAGATGGAAAAGGAAACGAAGAAGCTCCACTACAAGAGCAACTTCACTCCGACCTCCGTCAATTCTTCGAACCCGGTCATCCGTGCCCGTGCCCAGATGGCAGAAGACGTATATCAGAAAAAAGTAGGACATAAGAAATAATGGAACAGCCGATCACCGCAGATGATATCAGCCGCGACCTCATCCATTTCATCGCCAAGTCCCCCTCCACCTTCCATGCTGTCCGCGGCATCAAGGCGGCGCTCCTCTACGCAGGCTTCACAGAGATCCGCGAAGAAGACACCTGGCAGATCGAGAAGGGCGGCAAGTACGTCGTCACCAGAAATGGCAGCGCCCTCATGGCCTTCACCGTGCCGAAAGAAGGCGCAGAAGCCTTCCATATCACAGCCTCGCACTGCGACTCTCCGACCTTCAAGATCAAAGAGAATCCGGAGATCGCAGACGGCCCCTATGTGAAGCTCAATGTCGAGGGCTACGGCGGCATGATCATGTCGACCTGGCTCGACCGTCCCCTCTCCGTCGCAGGACGTCTCCTCGTCACGGAGAATGGCCACCTCGCAGAGAAGCTCGTCGCGATCGACGGCACCATGCTCGTCATCCCCTCTGTCGCGATCCATATGGACCGCAGCGTGAACCAGCATAAAGAGTGGAAAGTCCAGAAGGACATGCTCCCTCTCTATGGCATGACCGGCGCCAAGACCCCTTTCATGGATGTCATCGCCGCCGCTGCCAAGGTGAAGGCAGAGGACATCCTTGCCCATGACCTCATCCTCTACAGCCGCGTCCCCGCCGCCATCTGGGGCGAAGAGAGAGAATTCATCTCCTCACCGAAGCTCGACGACCTGCAGTGTGCTTTTGCCTGCTTCCGCGGTTTCACGCAGGGACAGAAGGAGAAATACATCTCCGTCTACGCCCTTTTCGATAACGAAGAAGTCGGCAGCGCCACCTCACAGGGCGCCGGCTCCACCTTCCTTGCGAATACACTTGAGCGTCTCGCTCGCTCCCTCGGATACAGCTATGATGAGACCATGGCCATGATCGCGAGAAGCTTCATGATCTCCGCTGACAACGCCCACAGCGTCCACCCGAACCATCCGGAATATGCGGATCCTGTGAACCGTCCCGTCATCAATGGCGGCATCGTCATCAAGTACAGCGCCGCACAGAAATATGCGACCAATGCCTTCTCTGCCGCCTACTTCAAGAAGCTGTGCAAGGACCATGACATCCCCACACAGACCTTCACGAATCACAGTGACAACCCAGGCGGCTCCACGCTCGGCAATATTTCAAACACCGTCATTGCCATGCCGACCGTAGACATCGGTCTCCCCCAGCTCGCCATGCACTCCTCCTATGAGACGGCCGGCGTCAAGGATACTGCCTACCTCGTCGATGCCGTGACGAAGTTCTATGAGTAGGGACTGGTGGCTAGGGACTAGAGATTAGGACAATACACGAAATCGGACTCGTTCCTTCCTGACTCCCCCAACATAAAAAGCACGTCTGAATCTTTTGATTCAGACGTGCTTTTTATGTTGGGGTGCAGGTTCATCGTACGCTGCTCGCGTTTAGATTCTTCGGCTCATCCCCCATGCGTTCCGCGCACCAGCGGTCTCACATTCTCCGTTTTTCTCCGCTCAGAATGACGGTACGGGAAAATACCGCTATTTTGCATTTCTAATTAGAAGGCATATCGCGCAGACAGCGTGAAGGTGCGGCCATCACCGATGTAGTAATGGTTCGTAGAAATATCTTCATCGAAATATTCGCGATCGAGGACATTCTCGATGGCAAACTGCATGGAGAAATTCTTGTTGAACTGGTAGTTTGTATTGAGATTCAAAAGGAAGTACGCATCGCGTGCTTTGAAGTGACCGCCTTGGTAGTAATCCGCATAATGTTTTTTTGTATCATTCATATCAGAGGTAGCCAGATAACGATTAGAGATGAACATGCCATCCAAGTTAACCGTCCACGCATCTTTATGGAATGTAGTTCCTACATGAATCAGGTGACGCGGAATATCCCAATCCCTTTTTCCTTCAATCTTGCCAACCTGCCAAGTATAGTTTGCATAGGAAGTCCAGTAATCACTATGATGTTGGTTAATAGAGATTTCAAAGCCATGCGTCTTGGCTTCACCGACGTTCTGGTATTGCTTGTCTGTTCCTTCTGTACCTGATTTTACCGACTGAATTGCATCTGTAGTCTTCGCATAGAATACGTCGGCATGGATATCCGTCTTATTCCCCACTTTTTTCTTCATTCCAATCTCCCAGTTATCAATCGTTTCTGGTGCCAAATCTGGATTTGAATGAATGGTATTGCCAAGAACGCTCGTTCCTTCGCGATAAATCTGATACAAAATAGGTGGATTAAAAGATTTACCATGGGAGACATACAGATTCGTATTGTCGTCCCATTTGTAATCCAAAGACAGCTTTGGTGAGAATTTACTGTAGGAACTAGAACCATAGCTTGTTGAGCCGGTTACTGTATCTTCGTCGGTGTCTACCGTTTGTGTAAAACCATCATATTTTTTGTAGTGATCATAGCGCCCGCCAAGATACGCAGTCCATTTAGAGGAAAACTCCCATTTATCCTGCAAATACAATGCCCAGATTTTATCTTTGCCGCTATGTTTTTCTACAGCATTACTCCGCACTGTGCTATTCCAGTTTTTCCAGTCAGCTACTTCCCCATAGACATCCTGACTGAACTGATCTTGTCCATAAGAAGTACCCGCCAAAATGGTATGTGTACCTAATGTCCAGCGCTTATTCAATTCAAAATCCCAAGACTTGGACGGATAGGATTTTTTTGTACCACTACCATCAAAGTTATTGTTAGGGTCTACGTTTACTGGTGTGATACTTCCATCCTTTGTATAATCCACATAGCCAAAATGCGCATGTACCTTATTTCTCTGATCATTATAGGTCAGAGAATGCATGTTGTATGTACGCCATATAGGTCAGAGAATGCATGTTGTATGTACGCCATCCCTTATCCCCAAGGAAATTAGCCGCCGTATATAAGTCATCTGTCTTAGGAATTCCATGTATATCCGGATGCGTGTATGTTTGCCCCCATGCTCCAGTGAATGATTCGCCGCCATCATAATGCCAGTCATAAATTGAATGTGTATACTTATACGTCAGCTTTTGGTCGTCATTAAAGGCATATCCCAAATTAAAACCATAGCTTTCAGAAAGCGCATATTTATTCCCACGATTCCCGATAATAGTACCACCATCTGCAGTAGAATCCAATTTCGCACCAGTTGTAGTTGTAAGATATTTCGCTTTTTTCTTGCTCAGGTAGACGTTATAGCTCTTCCAGCCGTTCGTCTGCCTGCTCTCATAGAATGTCCCCCAAGACAGCTTGTCCTTCTTCCCATGCACGGCATACGCCTGCTTCACCGTAGCGTGGCTGCCGTAGCTGACGACCGCGGAGCCGTGGACGCCGTCCCGCTTCTCGCTCTTTGTGATGATATTGATGACGCCGCCGACCGCACGGCCGCCGTAAAGGGCAGACTGACCGCCGGAGACGACCTCGATCTTGCGGATATTCTCGACAGGGATCATGTTCCAGTCGACATCGCCATTCCATGCGGTATTCATCTGCTGTCCATCGACAAGGACAAGGATATTCTTCGAGCTATAGCCGCGAAGGTTCACTGTGCCTTCGACAGAATTCGAAGCAGAGACGCCAGTCGCCATCGCAACGGCATCAGAAGCGGTCTGCACATTGCGCAGCTTGATATCCTTCTCCGTGATGACCTGTACATTCGCCGGTACATCCTTGAGGCTTTCTGCCTGACGGGTCGCAGTAACGGTGATGCCCTTCAGGGCATACATCGGAGCGGCCTCTGCCGCACTTGCGCTGCCCACGCCGAGAAGCGCCATAGCCGCCAGAAGAGCCGCTGTTTTTTTCATGTCTTTCATGTTCAATTCCCCTTTTCTGATTCTTTCCTCTCTCTAAAAGAAAAGATATCACTCATTACTTATTGGTAGAAAACAGATATTTCTATGGAAAGTCTGAGCCATATGTATGTATTACCATATCATATTTTAAGTCATTTGTTAAGGGAAGAAAGGCAAGGAACGCATCCGGCAGCTCCGCCAAATGCGAAGGCGGATGGAGGGGCTTTGATGCAGGTGAAAAGCTATGCCACTCTCCCTTGCAGGAAAAGCGGTCTCCATGCGGCGCCCTGTCATGATGTACCTGCTGCGTCCTCGCCCCCGGACTGACTCTACCCTTCCTCTCTCATCATCTCATAGAGCCGAGCGAGAGGAAGGCCGACGACATTGTCATAGGAGCCTTCTATACGAGAAACCAGGATCGCGCCCTTGCCCTGGATGCCGTACGCGCCGGCTTTATCCATCGGCTCACCGGTGGCGACGTAGCGATCGATCTCCGAAGCCGAGAGCTTTCTGAAATAGACGCGCGTCGTCTCGACATGAAGATGGACATGGCCCTTATGATAGACAGCGAGGCCTGTCTTCACTGCATGCTCTCTTCCTGAGAGAAGGCGGAGCATCGCGCGCGCATCGTTCGTATCCCTTGGTTTTCCCAGAATATCGCCATCCAATGTCACGACGGTATCGGCCGCCACGATCGGAACTTCGTCGCCTTTCTCCTCACAAATGCGCTTTCCTTTGCCATACGCATTGAAGAGAGTCACAAGTCCGGCATCTTCAACGCGGGAGATTTCCCGACAAACATCTTCGGGAAATTCTCCGAGCCTCGCGCGGGCTTCTTTGGGCGTCGCCGCTTCAGAAAAAGAGGACGGACAGATTTCCTCCGTCCAGCCGATCTGATGGATGAGCTCTCGCCGGCGCGGCGAAGCAGAAGCTAAAATGATGTGCATAGTGAATGCTCCTTTTCTGAAAAATTCGTAGTCTAACGGTTCAGGGGATAAGAGTGACTGGTGACTGGTGACTGGGATTATCCCATATCGTCATCCCGAGCGTAGCCCTCGATCTTTATTGAACACCGGTAAGCAGTAATTGCAAGATAACAGAAAAACGCAGCACCAAGACATCGTTTCTAGGGAAACACTGATAAATCGTTGTCAGATTTTACTCTTGAATTTTTATACATGACGAGGAATAGCCTGACGCGAATAGCAAGCTATTTAAGGAAGGCTATGACGAAGTCATGTAATAAAAATTCTTGTGGAATCTGACTCTGCGATTTAATCAGTGTTTCCCTAGAATAGCGCATACGTGCTGATTTCCGTACTGCAATAGAGATTTCTCGACTTCGCTCGAAATGACAACGGCGCGAATCGCTATCAAAATTGCGGCGAAGCCGCCGCCCGCCGCCCGCCTCCCTCAATCCTCATTTTTCCCCCCTGGACCTTTACCTATCTTACCACACCTTGCCTAACGCTCTCCCCTTTGCTATGATACGGATAGAGGTGATGATCGTGAATAACAAGAATGGCATTTTCAAAATGATCCTGCTCGCACTTTTGGGCGCATTCCTTGCCAAGGGGCTGCATGCAAGGCAGGAGGCATATACACCGACAAAGAAAGAGGCAGAAGGCTGGCAGGCACTTGCTCCCATCAAGAAGGCCTTCTGGCTCCTGCACCCCATGCGGGCTTTCCATTTCTTCCTGCTCCAGCAGTCGCTGGCTCTGACATGGAAGCTCGGGAAGAAATATCTGAAATAGACAGCGGATGCACGGCATGGCAGGAGGAGTCACTGACCCCTGCGGCCGATATGCGCTCCCCCTTCCCCATCCCGGGCAATAAAAAAGGGGCTGTGAAGAAATGAATCCCCATTTCTTCACAGCCCCTTTTTACTTTGCTTTCATTTGGTTCAAGGTTCAGGGGTGAAGTGGCGGCTTCGCCGCCTTTTTTTTAGATGGTATTCTCGTATCGCAACCTTCCCCTCTAGGGGAAGGTGCCCGAAAGGGGCGAATAGGGTGACTATGGCATAAAAGACAGCTGGGATAAGGTTTCCCGGTCACTCCTATGAGAGCTGCAAGTCCCCCGCGGCAGATGGAACGCGAAAATGAGATAATCGTTATTTCACATCGCCTTTTTTATTGCCCTTCGCCGGAAAACAGATGCGGTAAGCTCCGGAAGGTGCATCCCTTTTCATGACTCTCAGCTGCCCTCTACGAATCCCATTTTCTTCGCATTTTTGTGAAGCTCTGCAAATCCTGCACCAGTGTCTGCTTCTTCTGCGATGCTGACGCAGTTGTCCGCGATACGGCTCAGGTTGTAGAGAAGGTCGGAGAAGTATGGTGTCATATGGGCATGGCACTCGCCTTCCTTCACACGCTTCAGATGTGCCTTATTGCAGCGTCTCTCCGAGCGGCGCATCTGATCCGTGTCCCTGAATATATCGTTCACCATCTCTTTGGAGCCTGTTTTCACGGCTTCGACAGAGCGCGAGAGAAGCGACTGGGCAAGTGTGATGCACTTCACGATTTCTTCATTGGCCACCGAGGAGAACACACGGTTCTGCGCGACCACCTGCCGGCAGATCTCATCCATATCCCTGCATCGCTCTCCCATGCGTTGGATATTATTCGTGACGAAGTGAAGCCTCGCCGTTTCCTCCGACTGCTGCTCGGTCAAATAGCCGCCGGAAAGCAACTTGGTGATGTACTCGGTGACTCGTCCCTGCAGCTGTTCCAGGATCATCAGATCCTCTTGAAAGGCCTCATAATCCTTGGCGGTTCGCTGGCTGTCAAGGACGAGCTTCAGCTGGTTCAGCGTCCGGTCAGCCAGTCCGACCAGGCGCTCCAGTTCCAAAGAGACAAGATACATGGCCGCGGCCGGCTTATCGAGCAGATTGTTATCCAGATATTGCGGCTCATAGGCGGCCTTGAGGTTCTTGTCTTCCCCGCGGATGATGGCTTTGACGATCTTGACCATGACAGGGATGAATGGCAGCCATGCCAGCGTACATACGACATTGAAAGTCGTGTGTGCATTGGCGATCTGCCGGGAAATGACATCGATCTCACGGCCGCTCGGCGATATGTACTGCACGAACTGCGCAAAGAACGGAATGATGCACAGGCAGACAAGACTGCCGCTGATATTGAAAATGCTGTGCGCGATCGCGGTGCGCTGCGCATTTTTCGTCTGCCCGATCGATGCCAGAATGGCTGTGATCGTCGTACCGATGTTATCTCCCAGAAGGATCGGGATCGCACCGGTAAGGCCGATGACACTGCTGACGCCATCCGCTGCCGGCTGGGCCGCAAAATTCTGCAGCACGGCGATCGTAGCCGAGCTGCTCTGTACCACCAGCGTCATCACGCCGCCGAGGAGTACGCCCAGGACCGGTGTCGAAGAGACTTCTGCCATCAGATCGACAAAGACGCTGCTGCCTGCGAGCGGCTTCATCACATGTCCCATGATCTCGATCCCTTCAAAGAGCAGTCCGAAAGAGAAGATGACCATGCCGATATTCTTCAGCTTCTCTGTCTTGCCGACAAACTGCAGCATGAAGCCGATGAAAATGATGGGATAAATGTAGTCGCTGAGCTTGAACGCCAGGAGCTGTGCTGTCATCGTGGTCCCGATGTTCGCACCGAAGATGACGGAGATCGCCTGCGGCAGTGTCATCAGTCCGGCGCTGACGAAGCCGATCGCCATGACGGTGGTCGCCGAGCTGCTCTGCAGGACTGCCGTCACCAGCGCTCCGGCGAGCGCCCCCATGATCGGATTCTTTGTCAAAAAGCTGAGGATCTTTTTCATGCGCTCCCCGGCGGTTTTCTGCAGGGCATCACTCATCGTATTCATGCCGTACAGGAAAAGTGCCAGGCCGCCGATCAGGCCAAAGCAGATCTTTACTGTTTCATTCATTCCGTGCTCCTCCTCAGGAAACACGGACTCCATCGTCTGACGCTGCAATCAGCGTTTCCTTACCTATATGAACCTTGGGAAACGCTGATTCAATCGCAGAGTCGAATTTCATATGGATTTTTATACATAGCTTCGTCATCATCCTCCTTAAATAGCTCGCTATTCGCGTCAGATGATTCCTTACTCTGTATAAAAATCCAAGAATGAAATCAGACAACGATTGAATCAGTGTTTCCCTTGATAGACATACGAACCCCTTGCAAAACGAGTCCTGTTTATAAATAAATTATATAAAAAAAGCGGGAATCCATCTATCATCGCACAGTAAAGTTTGTAAAGAGAATGTAAACAAGCAAAAATCCATGAGAATCACCGTTTCTCATGGATTTTTGCTTGTTTACTCTTTATTTTCACTCATTATCCCATAAAATCAAACCGTTTTGTCCTTCAAAAGCTCTTTCGCCATGTGTCTTGCGTGGTCCATCGCGGGGAGGAGCGCCTCTTCCATCCCTGCCGCATAGAGCGTGATCCCCAGATAAAAAGCCATCTCATGGTAGGGTGTCCATTCGTTCTCTTCGGGAAATGCAAAGTCAGACGGGGAAAGGCGCTCCGCGGAAAGCTTCCCGCCATGCACGGCAGCGAGAAAGCGCATCCCATCCTGCTTACAGATCGCTGCGCCTTCGAAGCCGCAAGCCCTGATGGCAAGTGCCATACGCCCCATAGCGATCATATCCATGGTCAGTGCAAGGATCGTAAGAGGCTTCACGGTTCTCTTTCGGATCTCCTCTACGGCCCGGCAAAGAGCTGTCACTCCCTTCCCCTTCACGGAGCCCACAGGAAGAAAACAGATCCCTTTTCCCTCGGCAGCGGCCAAGGAAAGACGCCGGGTCAGCACATCGAGTGTGTCGTTTTCATTATACTTCATGCCAGCCTCCGGGAAATTCTGACTAGGGAAACACTGATTAAATCTTTGTCTGATTTTACTCTTGTATTTTCATGCAAGGCAAGGAGTACAAGGCGCGACTAGCGAACGATGTAAGGATAAATGGGTCAGGTGACTCGTGACTAGGGACTGGTGGATAGGGACTGGTGACTAGTAACTAGTGGCTAGGGATGAGGAGCTTCGCGTGGCTGGTGACTTACATACCACTTTCGGGCATCGCCACATATATATTTGCGGCGATGCCGCCCCCTTCATTCCTCATTCCTCATTCCTCATTTGGGTCGAGCTTTCATCCACAATCAAGGGACAGCACACCAGAGGCTCACCCTCTCCCTTCCATCTGTGCGATCCGGCGCTTTCGCTCCTCCAGATCTGTCTCACGAAGGCTCTGCACCGTGGTGCCGTAGATGAGTGCGACAGAGATGATATTCATGATGAGCGAGGAACCGCCATAGGAAATGAAGGGCAGCGGGATCCCTGTGACAGGGAAGCAGCCGATGACCATCGCGATATTGACGATGCCCTGCACGGAGATCAGCATGGTGAGTCCGTAGACGAGAAGAGCCGCATAGGTCTCCTTCAGCTTTCTAGCCGCAGCGAATCCCGCAAGAAGAAAAACGAGGTAGAGAATGAGGACGAACACAGAGCCTATGAAGCCAAATTCCTGACTGAAAACGGCGTAGGCAAAGTCGGTGTACTGCTCGGGAAGGTAGAGAAATTTCGACATGCCTTCGCCGACGCTTTGCCCGAAGAAGCCGCCGGAGCCGACAGCGATGAGGCTCTGCACCGTCTGATAGCCGCGGTTCGCCGCATAGGAGAAGGGATCCCAAAGTACAACCACACGGTCCATGCGATAGGGGGCTGCAATGACGAGAAGGACAAAAGTGAATACAGCGACCCCCACGCCGAGGAAGATCTCAAAAATCGGCAGTCCCGCCACGACATAGAGAAGCACGGGAAAGAGCAGGATCATACCGGCCGTCCCCATATCCGGCTGTATCAAGACGAAGAGTGCCATCGCGAGCGGCCCATAGAGCGGCCAAAAATACGCAATCATGGAGCGAAAGGTGTTTTCCTTTTTCTTCCTGTCAAAAACATGGAAGAACGGACGGAGAAAACGCTTGATGAGCGTGATTTTCTCTCCTTTCTGGATCCGTTTCGAGAGGAAGGAGGCGGCCCAGATGAGGCCGGTAACTTTCGCGACTTCGGACGGCTGGAGAGAAAAGCCTGCGAGCATGATCCAGCGTGTCGCCCCATTCGCCCGATGCCCGGCTAAAAAAACGAGGAGGAGCAGCACCAGGGTGAATCCGACCCACATGACAGCCCCACCGCGGATGAAGCCTTTCGGCAGCCAAGCCACGACGGCGCCGATGGCCAGACTGAGCCCCAAGACCCCGACATGCTTCAAAAAGTGGGTATACGGCCCATCGCCTGCCGCCATATTCATATAGTAGGTGGCATTATAGACATTCATCGCCCCGATGGCGATCAGTATGGCGGCCGCGATGAGCATCCATTTCAGACACTCGGGCACATACTTCGTATCCTTCAGGGACGTCTCGCTACGAGACGACATATGAGGTTCCCCTTTCTGGAAAACTTCTCTTCATATTCTGTCTCCACATCCCCGGGGACGGGAGCGGCATGAAGATCATAGGTCACGTCCGAAAGCTGCCAGCCCATGGCCTCAAATTCTTCGACGGAGAAATCAAAAAGATCCTTGTTATCCGTCTTGAAGCGGATCTCACCGCCCTCTTTTAAAATGACGGCGTAACGTTTCAGGAAATCACGATAGGTGAGGCGGCGCTTGGCATGGCGCTTCTTCGGCCAGGGGTCGCTGAAATTGAGGTAGATCACATCGACTTCGCCTTCGTCAAAAATATTCAGGATCTCGCTCACATCGCCTAAGATGAGACGGACATTGTCTACCGGCGGATCCTTCTCCGCAGTCTTTTGTGCGGCATAGTAGATGACGCCTTCCTGCACCTCCATGCCGATGTAATTCACATCAGGATGGAGCGCGGCCATACCGGAAATGAACTGCCCTTTGCCGGTGCCGAATTCTACATGGAGCGGCTGCTCCGGACGGGGAAACTGTGTCTCCCACTTGCCTTTCATGTCGGTCGGTTCCTCCAAAAAGAGGATGGAGGTGTAATTTTTGATGGCTTCTTCGATCCAGGGTTTACGTCTGAGACGCATGGGAGACTCCTTTCGGGAATAAAGTAAAGTAAAGTGACTAGGGATTAGGGATTAGGAGTGACTGGTGACTGGAGATTAGACTAAAAGAATGGGAGACATTAGACATCTGACGTCTGGCATCTGACATCTCCAGCGGGCATCGCCCTATTTATATTCTGCGGCGTTTCATTATTTTTTGCGCCGCACCACCATTTCGCATTTCTCATTTCTAATTTCTCATTCAAGTGAAGCTTTCAAGCGGAATCAAAGGGCGAACCCTCAAAACCTATTTCTACTGCCCTGCTCCCGCATTCGGTACATCGGGGATCTCTTCTCCCGCGATCTTGACGGGCTGATACCGGCTCCAGTCGAAAGACGGAGCGAAGAGGCGGCGGCGATGGATATCATTGTTCCAGCGCTCGTCCTCTGCCTCCTTGCTGCTTCCAAGCTGCTCGGTATCGTTTCTGACCATGACATTGCCGTACATGGTCATGAGCGTCGTCACATCTTTATCAAAGTCAGGGGAAAGGATGTCGGACTTTTCATCATAGCGAGTCGCCGTAAGTCCCATGAGACCCATGAAGGTATCGTAGAGCATGTCATTGGTGAATGGCATATTTCTTCTTTCCCACATGGTCTTCATGGTGCGCGGGTGGCTCCTCTGGTAGTCATCCGAGGTGTAGATCCAGAAGGGAATGTGCACCATCGTGTAGTCGAACTGGTCTGCATTGTGCCCCGGACGCTCAGTGACCTGCTCCCCATGGTCAGAGAAGTAGAGGACGCTGTCCGCCTTCATGTAGTTCACGGCTTCGTTCATGATGCTTTCGACGACGTAGTCATTGAAGAGGACGGAGTTGTCATACTCATCATTCATGACGTCAGCCGTCGAGCGCGCCTTTCCCACGCTCTCCGGCCAGTGATAGAACTCGGACGGGTAGCGATCCCAGTAGCTGACGTGGCTGCCCATGAGGTGGACAACGACGAGCTGGCGGCGGTTCTTCGGATCGACCTTCCGCAGATAGGGGATGAGAGCCGTGTCGAAGTCCTTCGTCACGACATCTGTGCCGACATACTGGTTGATCCAGTACTGATCATCACAGGCGCTTCCGATCGCACCGATCGGCGTATCCCAGACACCATAGCGGGACTGGTTTGAGATCCATGTGGTATGGAAGCCGGCCTGCCTTGCCATGTCAATGATGGAGTAGGCATCGACCAGCTCCATATCATTGTACTGGTTCTTCTCCGTCAGGGCTTCGGTCAGGACCTGGACGGTCTGTGTGTAGCAGGAATAGGCATGATTGAAGAAGGTATAGTGAGAGTCTGCGGCGGCCTCTGTCTGGAAAGGCGTGGTATTTCTGTGATAGCCATAGACGCCCATGTGGTCGCGCGTCAGAGACTCGCCGATGATGAGGACGTAGACACCGTCCGGCGCCGCCTTGAGCTGCGCGGCAAAGACGCGATCCTTGATCGACATGTGGCGACGCTTTTCCACCATCGTCTGGAAATCGGAAAAGCTGGAAAGCGTCTCGTAGGTCTCATAATACACATGCGCAAGTCGCGTAGCCCCGATGGACAGACAGCAGAGACCGACATTCACAAGGAAGAGCAGCGCCATCGCCCACCACGCCTTTCTGGATACGGGAAGGCGGCCATTGAAGGAGAAACGGCTGCTGTGGAAGATGAGCCACGCGAGGATGAGGATCGCAAGCGTCCCCAGGATAAGCTCGGCATACGGGATATTCACATCGATATACTCCTTCGTCTCGGCAAGATTCGTCTGCGCGAGCGCCAGCAGCATATTGATGGAGATCAGAGAATGCGTGATGAAGTAGTAGCCCACATACGTGAACTGGATGCCCACATAAAGGAGCATCAGGACGACACACGCGATGCGCGCGATCATGCGCCATTTCCCCGGCAGGATCCATGCCGCAGAGAGGCAGGAGATGAACAGATAAAGCGGCGCAGAGAGCTCGCCTGACATATCCGACATGTCGAGCACCACATCCGTCTGCGTCGAAAGGTACGGCACGATGAGTGAGAGCAGCCACAAAAAGCCGATCGTGATCCACAGATGCACGGCCGCCCGCGTCAAGCGGTGCCGGATAAAATAGGCCGTCACAAAACCGACCTGCAGGAAGAGCAGGAAGACCTTCACCTGCGAAGAAAGCTCAAATCCGCCCGGCGCGCCGAAATACCAGGAAAGGAAAAAGGAAAAGCCAAAAGGCACCAGCGTCGCGATCGCCCACCAGATCTTCCAGTGGCCAGGACTATCTGTCTGCTTTACGTCTTTGGATGATTTTGTATCTGTCTGATTCATTCTGATGACCCTTATAAAATATTCGCTGACACAAGAAAATAACTACATTATTTTATCATATATACGAGACTTTTTACTACACGTATTTCAAAAAAAGCCGCCGCCGGTAAGGCAGCAGCTTTTCTTGCAAGTGCCGATAGCTATTCCCATGCATAGAGCCGTACTTTTCTCCATCAACGATGGTTGCCTTCCCGTTATAAGAGATCTTTTCCACTCGGGAATTGCATTCAAAATCCACATACCCGTCTGCACCGTTTTGTGCGTGAGTATCATATGGCCTGCTGCCTGTTTTACGCAGCAGCCTCCCGGTACAGGAAGCATGCCCAGCAGGATATATAAAGCCTATCCTTTCAATCCATGCGCCCGCTTTCTCTCCATTTTCGCAGGCCGATAGCCGCAAAGAGGGCGATCAGATTGATCAAGACAATGCAAGGCCCGGTGGGAATGGACAATGCATACGAAAGTGTGATCCCCACCAGAAAGCAGCCAAGTCCCACCAGCGTGGATGCCTCGATGGTGGTCAGATACCGATGGCAGATCTGCATCGCCGTGATGGCAGGAAATACGATCAGACTGGAAATCAAAAGCGCGCCCATCATACGCATGCCGAGCACGATCGTGACTGCCGTCATGAGTGCCAGGACCAGATGATAGAAATGGCTCCGCACCCCGGAAGCGGTGGCAAAGGATTCATCAAAAGTCACAACAAACAAGGGATGATAAAAGAGAATGTACAGGAGGATGATGATGCTGCCCGCTGTCAAGCTGAGCCAGACATCCGCGCTGCTCATTGCAAGGATGCTGCCAAACATGTAATTGGACACATCCGTATTCATACCTCTGGTGAGAGAAATGGCAAGAACCCCCACGGCCAAAGCACTGCTGCAAAGAAGCGCCGTCGCCGCATCCCCTTTGATACGCATGCTTTCCTTCAATTCCAAAAGAAGAAAAGCCGCTGCCATCGTGACGGGGATGGAAATCACCAACGGATCCAGATAAAAGGCATAGGCCACTGCCAGCGCTGCAAAGCCCACATGGGACAAGCTGTCACCAATCATGGAGTACCGTTTGAGGACCAGGCTGGTCCCCAAAAGCGAAGCACAGATCGAGATCAAGATGCCCACCACCAGCGCACGCACCATAAAGGGATACTGCAGCAATTCCAGAATAAGAGACATCACAGGATCCCTCCTTGCCGTATGACTTCGGGATGCGCTTTGAGAAAGTCCTCCGTCTGACCGAAAAACATCTGCTTCCCTTTCGCCAGATACAAAACCTGATGAACCTCATGAAACACGCGGGGCAGATCGTGAGATACCATTATGATGGTCAGTCCCAACTCGTGAATGCATCGTTCCAGCATGGCATACATCTCTTCCGTGATGCGAGGATCCAGCCCGGTCACCGGTTCATCCAGCACCAGCACCTGACTGCCCGCCGCCAGTGCCCGCGCCAGAAGCACTCTCTGCTGCTGTCCGCCCGACAATTCGCGGAAAGCATGATCCTTCAAAGAGGAAAGGGATAGAAACTGCAGCATATGCTCTGCGTAATCCCGATCTACTTTTCTGTACCGATAAGGAAACGAAAGCTGACTCAGCCTGCCGGACAATACGACCTCCCACACACTGGCCGGAAAATCCTTTTTCATGGTCTGCTGCTGCGGCAGGTAGCCCATCCCCTTCTGCGCATCCGGCAAATGGAGACGGATCTCACCTGACGCCTGTTTTTTGAGCCCCAGGATCCCTTTGATGAGAGTACTTTTACCGGAGCCATTTTCACCGATGATGCCCAGATAGCTCCCTTTTTCTAAAGAAAAATTCACATGAGACAACACCGGTCTTCCTTCATATGCAAAAGAAAGATCCCGACAATCCAATACGCTCATTTAGTTCAATGCCTCCTTCAAGGTCTTGACATTCTGTCTCATCAGATCCACATAAGTGACGCCGGCGTCAAAATCCTTCTGCGTGACGTTATGAATGGAATTGAGCTGTCTCTCTTTGGCTCCTGTCGCCTCTGCAATGGAGCGGCTCATCTGCTGATTGGACAATTCGATATGGAAGATCACGGGAATCTGATCTGCCTTGACCTTATCGATCAAAAAGGCAATGGTCTTCGGATCGGCTTCCGTATCCTTGGCGCATCCCGGGAAAGCCGCATCATATGTCAAACCGTACTCCTTCACAAAGTACAGGAAGGGGAAGCGATCTCCCACGATGATCTCTTTTCTATCTGCATGATCGATCACATCACGGAAGCTCTGATCCAGATCGCTGAGCTCTTTCATATATGCCTCTGCATTCTTCTGATACTCCTCCGCATGCGCACCATCCAGCTTGGAAATAGAAGCATTCAATTTTTTGACGATTTCAATGGCATTGGCAGGAGCGGTCCATACATGCTCATCCATTTCTGGGCCCGCCTCTTTCTCTGCTTCCTCTTCAGGCTGCATGCCTTCCGGATGCTCTTCTTCTGACAGCTTCACGGCATCCATCATCCGAAATACACTCCCGGGCTTCTTGCCGGTCGCATCCAGTATCTTCTCTACCCATTCATCAGAGTCACCGCCCGTACAAATGAGAAAGTCACTGTCAGCCACCGCTTTCAGGTCCTTCGGCGAGGGAGAAAAGCTATGGACATCCGTACCGGGTTTCACCAGCATGGTGACTTCGCCATGATCCTTTACGATATGCCTTGCAAAATCATAACCGGGAAAATTGGTGCAGACGATCTGAATCTTCTTTTCCGGCGGCGCAGAAGCAGCTGACTTCTGAGCCGGCGTGCAGCCTGTCAATGCAACGCCGCCTATCAGGCAAACGGCAATCGTCGCTATGAAAAGACCTATTTCTTTCATTTTCATAGTAAGAACTCCTTTACGATTGAAAGCAGGGATGACATGTGACCGGAGGGGAAAAGGTTCCTTTCTCGCATTGCCTGTGACAGGCAATGCGCTCCGCCATGATCTGGCAGCATACTGCATCCGCAAAACCAATAGCAGCCCCTCCGACCGCCCTTCTTTAGAAAGCAGAAACTATTGTAAAGATTTGCGATGTTTTCGCAAATCAGAACCCCATTATAATCGCTTCCCGCCCTTCCGTCAACAGATTTGCGAAATTTTCTCAAATTTAAAAGGACCCGAACGGGTCCTTCTTTGTGTAAGAAACAAATTATTTTTCCCGGCATTTTTTGCATAAGCCGTAAATGGTGGTCTGCCCCAGATTCATCTGAAACTCATCATTGCCCGCCAAGGCCTGCGCGAAAGCACGCGCGGTCGCATGGTCCACATGGGTCGTCTGACCGCACGAAAGACAGGTCATATGAAGCTCATCCCGGCAGGCATCCGCCCCGACGAACCTATACAATGTTTCTTGTCCATCACTGGCCGCCGATTTCAAGATCAGCCCGGCCTCTGCCAAAGAAGCCAGATTGCGATACACCGCACTGAGACTGATCGCAGACGCTTCTGACCGATTCAACAGAGCCTGTATGTCTCTGGCGGAAAAGGAAGCATCCGGATGATCGTTGAAGAATTGAAAAAGACGCTTGCGCTGTGCTGTCATGTACATACCAATCACCTCATTTGTCCTTCATCTTATAGCAGAGAGGGGAAAAAAGCAAATGCAGGCAGAATACCACCTGCCAAAGCCATATTTCGCAAGCGCCTCGCCTGTGATATGATTGTCTCCATGAAGCAGCAGCCTGCGTGAGTGGCGGCAGGCTATTCATTATAAAAAGAGGATCCTATGACCGGAATCAATCTTACCCAAGGGCCTTTGCTCCCCCAGATGATGGCTTTCGCCATCCCTTACCTTCTCGCCTGTTTTCTGCAGACGTTCTACGGCATGGCCGACCTCTTCATCACCGGTCTCTTCAATGGCGCCGCACCGATCACGGCCGTCTCCATCGGAAGCCAGCTGATGCACATGCTGACCGTCATCATCGTCGGGCTCGCCATGGGGACGACCGTCTCCATCAGCCGCGCGGTGGGCGGCGGAGATCGGAAGGAAGCCTCCTGCTTCATTGGAAGCTCGGTGCTGCTCTTTGCCCTCTTCAGCCTCGTCGGCACCGTGCTCCTCCTCCTTTCGATCGATCCTATCCTCTCTTGGCTGAAGACCCCGGCGGAAGCATGGAAGGATACGAGGGCGTACCTTCTCATCTGCTTTGCAGGCATCCCCTTCATCGTCGCCTATAATGTCCTTGCCAGCATCTTCCGCGGGCTTGGCGATACAAGGACGCCGATGTACTTTATCGCTCTCGCCGGTCTCATCAATCTCCTGCTTGACTATATCTTCATCGGTCCCATGGCGATGGGGGCCGCCGGAGCGGCTGCAGCCACCATTCTTTCCGAGGCCGTCTCCGTTCTCCTCTGCCTCTTGTACCTCGCCCGCGCCGACCTTGGCCTTGCCTTCCCGAAGAAGTCCTTCACCTTCGATGCCCTCCGCATGAAGACGCTCCTTGCCATAGGTCTTCCCATCTCCTGTCAGGACGGGCTCATCCAGATCTCCTTTCTCATCATCACCGCCATCGCAAACAGCCGCGGCGTCGAAGTCGCCGCCGCAGTCGGCATCGTGGAGAAGATCATCAGCTTCCTCTTCCTCGTCCCCTCTGCCATGCTCTCGACCGTCGCCGCCTTCGCCGCACAGAATGCAGGCGCCGGAAACGATGAGCGCGGGCGGCAGGCGCTCCTGTGCGGCATCAGTGTATGCATCATCTTCGGCCTTCTTGCGACCCTCGTCGTCCACTTTTGCGCCGAGTGGGTCATCTCACTCTTCGTCAGCCATGAGCCGGAAGTCGTGCGCCTTGGCGGTGAATACTTCCGTACCTATGTCATCGACTGCATCTTTGCCGGCATCCACTTCTGCTTCTCGGGGTATTTCTCTGCCTATGGGAAATCGATCTACTCCTTCCTGCACAATATGATCTCGATCGTCACCGTCCGCGTCCCCGGCACCTACCTCGCCATCCTCCTCTTCCCCGAGACACTGTCTCCGATGGGCCTTGCTGCACCGATGGGCTCCCTTCTCTCCGCCATCATATGTATGGGGCTCTATCATTGGAAATTCAAAGGATCCGCCGACCGGAGATCGGATTAGAGAGCGGGAGACATCTTTTCTCGGAGAGCAGCCTTTCCCTCAAGATCCCGCGTGACCCTAAGTCCAGCACACAAAAAACACCGACACTTGCCGGTGCTTTTTGCTTGTCATTTCTTAGGGAAACGCTGATTAAATCGAATAACTATTTAATCAGTGTTTCCCTAGTTTGTCAGGCTGCGGAGCGGAGCAGGGATCTTGCCGCCTCTTGCTACGAATTCATCGGCCTTGAACTTGCTGATCTCCATGACAGGTGCATAGCCCATGAGGCCGCCGAACTGAACCATGTCGCCCGGCTTCTTGCCCGGTACCGGGATGAGACGGGTAGCGGTGGTCTTGTTATTGATCATACCGATCGCTGCTTCATCGGCAAGGATCGCAGAGAGGGTGGATGCGCTGGTATCACCCGGGACGGCGATCATATCAAGGCCGACAGAGCAGACGCAGGTCATGGCTTCGAGCTTCTCCAGGCACAGGCTGCCTCTCTGAACGGCTTCGATCATGCCGAGGTCTTCACTGACCGGAATGAAAGCGCCGGAAAGTCCGCCGACACTCGAAGAGGCCATGAGGCCGCCCTTCTTGACAGCATCATTGAGGAGCGCGAGAGCCGCCGTGGTGCCGGGACCGCCGCAGCTCTCAAGGCCCATTTCTTCGAGGACTGCTGCGACACTGTCACCGACAGCCGAGGTCGGAGCCAGCGAAAGGTCGATGATGCCGAAAGGCGCATGGAGACGCTCTGTCGCTGCTTCTGCGACGAGCTGGCCAAGACGCGTGATCATGAATGCCGTATTCTTGATCGTTTTGGCCACGACTTCGAAGGGGGCGCCCTTCACATCCTCGAGCGCACGCTTTACGACGCCCGGGCCGGAGACGCCGACATGGATCGCGGTATCTCCCTGCGTCACACCGTGAAAAGCGCCGGCCATGAAGGGATTATCTTCGACCGCATTGCAGAATTCGACGAGCTTCGTGCATCCATAGGCGTCCTGGTCCTTCGTGAGCTCTGCCGTTTCCTTCACGACCTCGCCCATGCGCTTCACCGCATCCATATTGATGCCAGCCTTGGTCGAACCGATAGCGACCGAGCTGCAGATGCTCTTTGTCGCAGCGAGTGCCTCCGGAATGGAGTCGATGAGCTTCTTGTCCGAAGCACTCATGCCGCGATCGACGAGTGCGGAGAAGCCGCCTAGGATGTCGACGCCGACAGTGTCAGCTGCGCGCTGCAGTGTCTCTGCGATCGGCACATAGCTGGCAGTCGTAAGCCCGCCCGCCACCAAAGAGATCGGCGTCACCGAGATGCGGCGGTTGATGATCGGCACACCGTATTCTCTAGAAATGTCATGGGTGACCTCGGTGAGATGTTCTGCCTTCCGGCAGATGGTATCGTAGATCTTGTCGCAAAGGGTCTTCTCATCATCGGATACGCAGGAAAGGAGAGAGATCCCCATGGTAACGGTACGCACATCGAGCTTGTTTTGGTCAAACATGCGCTCCGTTGCCAGAATGTCTTCTATATCAAGCATGGTGTCTCCTTTCAGATGCGGTGCATAGCATAGAAAATGTCAGCGAGCTGGACACGGATCTCTACCCCCAGCGCTTCGCCCTGTTTTCCCATATGATCCTGGATCTCCTTTAAGGAATATGCGGCGTTCTCCATATCGCACATCAGGATCATATCGAAGATCCCGTCCACGATGGTCTGGGAAATATCAAGAATATTCACGTTCTCTTCCGCCAGCTGTTTTGCTACACCGGCGACGATGCCGACACGGTCAGCACCAATAACAGTCACAACAATTTTCTTCATCAGGTTTCATCCTTTCCTTCTTTGCTTGCAACAGCTGCCCACGTGGCATTGCCTTTATTATAGCATAAAAAGGGGGTTCGGGGATTAGGGTTCAGGGTTCAGGGGTAGCCCCTGGGGGCGGCTCGCCCCTTGATTACGTTTGAAAGCCTCGATTGAATGAGAAATTAGAAATGAAAAATGCGAAATGGTGGGGCGGCGCATAAAAATCAGAAGCGCCGCGGAGGTTTAAAACTAGCGGTTTTCTCGTATCGCAAACCTAATCCCTAGCTACTAATCCCTAGCTACTCATTTCTAATTTCTCATTCGAGCAAAGCTTTCATCCGCAATCCATGGGCGCTCCTGCCCCACAGGCTAACCCTAACCCCTCTTCCCATTGCCCGATAGTGTATAATGAAAGTAGTGTTATAAAATTTTTATCATTCCCACAAAGGAGAACACCCATGGGGACACTGAAATATATTTCCTGGAACGTCAATGGTCTCAGAGCCTGCATGAAGAAAGGTTTCATGGACGCTTTCACAGCACTCGATGCAGACTGCGTGTGCCTGCAGGAGACGAAGCTGCAGCCGCACCAGATCGAGATGGTGCTTCCCGGCTACCACCAGTACTGGAACAGTGCCGTGAAGAAGGGCTACAGTGGTACTGCACTCTTCACGAAGCGGGAACCGCTTTCCGTCACCTATGGCCTTGGCATCGAGGAGCATGATCAGGAGGGACGTATCATCACCGCCGACTTCGGCAGTCACTATCTCATCGTCTGCTACACGCCGAACAGCCAGCGCGGCCTCACGCGTCTTTCCTACCGCATGACATGGGAGGATGCGATGGCAGACTATATGACAAGACTCTCGGAGGAAAAGCCGGTCATCCTCTGCGGCGACCTCAATGTCGCCCATGAAGACATCGACCTTGCCAATCCCGCTTCGAACCATAAGAATGCAGGCTTCACAGATGAAGAGCGCGGAAAAATGAATGCCCTTCTGGAGAAAGGCTTCACCGATTCCTTCCGTTTCCTCCATCCGGATGAAAAGGGAGCCTACTCGTGGTGGAGCTACTTTGCAAAATCCCGCGAGCGGAACATAGGATGGAGGATCGACTACTTCATCGTCTCCAATGCCCTCCGTCCGGCCATCCAAAGCGCCTCTATCCACCCGGAGATCCACGGCAGTGACCACTGTCCCGTAGAGCTCGTATTTGGGGATGAGTGACTAGTGACTAGGGATTAGGGATTAGGTATCAGGGATTAGACTAAAAGACTAAAAGACTGGGAGACTGGGAAATAGATGTCTGATGTCTGATGTCTAATGTCTAACGTCTAAAGCGGGCATCGCCCTATTTATACTCCGCGGCGCTTCCATATTATTATGCGCCGCACCACCATTTCTCATTTCTAATTCAAGCGAGGCTTTCATTCGTAGCCAAGATTGCCCCCGCAGTCTCCCCTTCCCCATCGAGGCTTGTATGGAAAAGACCATCAAAGACGCCCTTCTTTTCGAGAAGACGAAGAACGGGCTGACGCAGCAGATGATGATACAGATCCTTTTCTTCATCTGCGTTCCTGTCTTCTCCGCACTGGTGCTGCTGCTTTTCTCTGCGACCTACTTCGCCGCGAATGATCCGCATCATTCGGTCGAAGTCTACGGTGCCTTTGCTGTGATCATGCTCCTCATCATCGCGCTCTCCGCCCGGATGAATTACCATTTCTACAACATCACCAGAAATAAGATGCTGATCCCGCTCCAGCAGCTGTCGATGGCTGCACGAGCGATCCAGCATGGTAATTTCAATGTCATCGTCGATCACTACAGCGATGACGAGCTCGGGCAGATGTGCGACACCTTCCGCACGATGCAGACCAATCTTAAAAGCAGTATCGCCGAGCGCGCGCATGCGAATACGAGCCGCAAGATCCTTTTCTCCGGCATCGCACATGACCTTCGGACCCCGCTCACAGCCATCATGGGCTACACCGAAGCTCTGCAGCTCGGACTCGGGCGGACGAAGGAAAAGCAGATGCAGTACCTGAACTCGATCGCCTCCTGCGCAGATGACCTCTCGCGCCTCATCGAAGAGCTCTCGCTTTACAACAAGCTCTCCACGAGCCGCATCATCTGTCATCCGCAGCCCCTCCCTTTCAGCAAGGTCATCCGCAGCTTCATCGCAGAAGACCAGGACTACCTCGACTCCCGAAAGGTGCATGTGACCTATGACATGGATGACTCGCTCATCGCAATGGTGGATGAAAAAGAATTTCAAAGAATTATTTTCAATTTACTAACAAATACGATAAAATATAGAGATAAGGATATTTCCGAAGTACGTATTTCCCTCCATGTCAAGGGGAAATACGCCGAATTCATGTATACCGATGATGGACCGGGCGTCCCGAAGGAGAAGCTGCCTCACATTTTCGAAGCCTTCTACCGCACGGACGAAGCCCGCAGCAAGACCAGCAACGGCAGCGGTCTGGGACTTGCCATCGTGGCTGAGATCATCACCGCACACAAAGGCCGCTACTCGGCGGTCAACAACAATGGCTTGCAATTAATTTTTGAGATCCCGCTGGCAGAAGGGAGTAACACACAATGATCAAAGTACTGGTTGTAGAAGATGAACCGAAAATCGCTGATATGGAGCGTGACTTTCTCGAAGGCTCCGGATATCAGCCCTATGTCGCTTCCGATGGCAAAGAAGCCTTGAAAATCATGGATGAGGTCGAGATCGACGCCATCATCCTGGACGTCATGCTGCCGGGAGAAGACGGATTCTCTCTGTGCCGCAAAATGAGAGAACGCACGAATGCGCCCATCATTTTCGCCACCGCCCGCACCGAAGACGCTGACATCGTCCGTGGTCTCGGTCTCGGCGCGGATGACTACATCGTGAAACCGTTCCGCGGCACCGTGCTCATGGCACACCTGCGCGCGCAGCTCGCCACCCACAAACGCCTCACCCAGACGGATACCATCCATCCGCAGGCAGAACAGGGCCTCTATGTCGGCGACCTCAATATCCGTCCGAAAGCCCGTCAGGTCTTCCTGAAGGGCAAGGAGGTACCGCTCACCGGCAAAGAATTCGACCTGCTCTTCTTTCTCGTGCAGCATCCGAATGAAGTCTTTTCCAAAGAGCAGCTCTTTGAAAAGATCTGGAGCTTCGATCCCATCGGTGAACCCGCAACGGTCACCGTCCATATCAACCGTCTGCGTGACAAACTGAAAAATGCCGCCGGTCATCCCTATGAACGCATCGAGACCGTCTGGGGCTCCGGCTACCGTTTCCATCTCGACTGAATATCGTTTTGGTTGCTTGGTTGTTTGAAATCCAAAAAGCTCGTTGAACATTTTCGTTCAACGAGCTTTTTTGGTGGGCAGGGTAGCGGGTGCAAAGGGTTCAACAGGTTCAACGGGGAAGGTAGCGGCTTCGCCGCAAATATATATGGGGCAATGCCCGAAGGCGGTATTCAAGTCACTAGTCACCAGTCACCAGTCACCAGTCACTAGCTACCAGCTCCTCTATGACCCTCGCGACGCCGTCCTCTTCATTCGAAGCGCAGATGTGACCGGCCGCTTCTTTCGCGACCCCATCCGCATTGGCGACGGCGTAGGATACGCCTGCGTAGCGCAGCATCGGCACATCATTTTCCGTATTGCCGAAGGCCATGATCTCCTCAGGCCGGATGCCTCTCCTCTCGGCCAGAAAGGAGAGAGCCGATGCTTTATTGATGCCCTTTTTATGCACATCGACGAAATCATCCCCCGGATAGACGACGGTGATCTCCTCTCCGAAACGGCTCTCCAGAAAGGCACGGATGCGGTCTCGCTCCTCCGCTGAAGGATCCGCAAAGACCACACGCGTCACCGTCATCGGCGGATGATAGAAGGCCTCTCCCAGGTACTGCGGCTTCTGCGTGCGATACTTCTGGTACTTCGCCTCGCTGCTGTTCGGTTTCTCCATATAAATATGATTGTCCCAGAAGGCCGTCGCCTCCCAGCCCCTCTCTCTCGCGGCAAGCATCACGCGGCTCGCCAGATCGGCCGAGAGCCCGTCCTGCAGGATCGGCTCGCCCGTCTCGCTCCACATGATCCATGCACCCGTGTAACAAATGACGGGGACATTGCCCAAGCGGAGCAGCGCCACCTTCGATCTCGCCGAATCCCACATGCGTCCGGTGGCGACAACGATCTCATAGCCTTTTTGGATCGCTTTTTGGATCACCTCACGCGAATAGGCGGAAATCGTCATATCATCATGCAAGAGCGTGCCATCAAGATCGATGGCGATCATACGAATCGACATAGAAATGGTCTCCTTTTTATGGTGCAGGGTTAGCCTTGGGGCGTGTCGTCCCTTGATTACGCTGGAAAGCCTCGTTTGAATGAGAAATTAGAAATGAGAAATGCGAAATGGTGGTGCGGCGCATAAAAATCAGAAGCGCCGCGGAAGTTTGAAATTAGCGACTTTCTCGTATCGCAAACCTAATCCCTAGCTACTAATTCCTAGTCACAAGTCACCAGTCACTAGTCACTCCTTATCCCTGACCACTAGCCACAAATCACCGGCTACTTCTTTTTTGCAAGTCTGCGAAATCATCCGCAGCATTCACTTTCATCTGTTATAATAACTATTATACATCATCCAAAGGAGAATACCATGAAATACCGTTTACTGCTGCTCTTGGCAGCACTCATCTGGGGCTTTGCCTTCGCCGCACAGGTGGTCGGAATGGAGTCCGTCGGGCCATATACATTTAACGGCGTCCGTTTCCTCTTAGGCTCGCTTGCGCTCGTCCCCATCATCCTTACGACAAAGGAAGAGGCACCGCCGCTTCCTAAGAATATGCCGCTCTCTGCCGCCTGCCTCATGGTAGGGATTCCGCTCTTTGCCGGCGCGACGCTTCAGCAGGTGGGGCTTCAGTACACCACCGCCTCGAAAGCCAGCTTCCTCACTGCGACCTACATCCTCATGGTGCCGATCATGGGGATCTTCCTCAAGGAAACGCTCCGCATAACGCACATCGCAGGCGCTCTTCTCGCCATGGCCGGCGTGTACTTCATGTCGATCACCGAAGACTTCTCTATCAGCATCGGCGACCTCTTGATGCTGCTCTGTGCGCTGGGCTTCACCATCCAGATCCACGCCATGACCTACCTCACACAGCGCTTCTCTCCCATCCTCCTCTCCTCGGGGCAGTTCTTCGTCGCCGGCGTCCTGAATTTCATTCTTGCCTTTCTTTTCGAAACGCCGACTCTCTCCGGCATCGGAGGCGCCCTGTGGCCGATCCTCTATACCGGTCTTCTCTCGACAGGCGTCGCCTACACGCTGCAGGCCGTCGGGCAGAAATATCTCCCGCCCACCGAAGCCTCGATGATCCTCAGCATGGAAATGGTCTTTGGCGGCATCGCAGGTGTTTTCTTCCTCGATGAAAGCTTCACCGCCCGCCAGATGATCGGCGTCCTCTCCATGACCGCCGGTGTCTTCCTCTCTCAGCTGCCAGGAAGAGTGGTGTTGTCTTTCAAAAAAGTGGCCAGGGATTAGGAGCTCCGAGCTCAGAGTGACTCGTGACTGGTGACTAAAATGCCTGTTGCGGGCATCGCCCATTATATGTTCTGCGGCGCTTCTAATTTTTATGCGCCGCGCCTTCCCCGTTGAACCCGTAAAACCCACAGAACCCGCTGAACCTCTTTCACACGCACTCAAGGGGGCAGCATGCCCCTTGGGCTATTCCTCAATGAAAGGAGTCCTTCTCATGAAACACATCGTCATCGCACAGCCACTCGCCATCAGCAGCGCCCTGCTTGATACATTGACGGCGGATCTCCAAAAAGACGACTTCACCATCACCGCCTATGACAGCCTGCCGAAAGACCAGGGTGAATTGGGCGATCGCCTTGCGGATGCTGACCTTGCCGTCATTGCCAATTATCCGCTTCGGAAGGAAGCGCTGGAAAAAGCCGCATCGCTCAAATACCTCTGCGTCGCATTCACCGGCGTCGACCATGTCGCCATTGATTACTGCAAAGAAAAGGGCATCGCCGTCTCGAACTGTGCCGGCTACTCGACCGAGTCCGTGGCCGAACTTACATTCTCGCTCATTCTTGCCCTCTACCGCAAGCTATCCGAAGGCGGATGCGCTGCCAGAAATGGCAAGACCAGTGCCGGCCTCATGGGCATCGAGATCGGCCATCGGAAATTCGGCATCATCGGTACCGGTGCCATCGGACGACGTGTCGCAGACATCGCCTCCGCATTCGGCGCCGATGTCTATGGCTACAGCCGCTCCCGGACGGCAGCCAATATCACCTACACCGATCTGGACACCCTGCTTTCCACCTGCGACATCATCTCCGTCCACCTACCTCTTACGGGCGAGACGCGCGGCCTCCTCTCTCGGGAAAAGCTCTCTCTCATGAAGCCGGGAGCGATCCTCATCAATACCGCCCGCGGCGGAGTCATCGACAATGCCGCCCTCGCTGACCTCCTCCGGGAAAGAAAGATCGCAGGCGCCGGCATCGATGTCTTCGACGGCGAACCTCCGCTCGCCAAGGACGATCCTCTCCTCTCTGCGCCAAACACCGTCCTCACTCCGCACGTCGGCTTCTTCACCGAGGAAGCCATGGCCCGCCGTGCCGTCATCGTGATGGACAACCTCCGTGCATACCTGAAAGGGGAGCAGGAGAATGTGATCTGTTAGCCTACGCCACCCCACATCTGCCTTTTCTCACTTGGTTTCCGTGGAGAGTGAATGTGAGGCGCACAAATTTCAGAAGCGCCGACTCTTATATCATAAAAAGCGTATCAGGTTCAGAAATTTGAACTTGATACGCTTTTTGCATACGATAAAAAAACGGTGCTCTATTATATGTCACCACAACTCCTCATTCCTAATTCGTTTTCTCCCACCAATAGATCACCGGGTACAGCACGAAGAGGAAAGCGAGCGTCGTCATGAGGAAGGAGGACTCTGCGAGATTGACATTGAGTCCGTAAAGCTGCGAGGACGCCACAGCGAAGATGGCTGTCGGCGCCGCGGCTGCGAGTACCACGCAGGTCAGGATGGTCGCATCCGAGACGAATACACTCGTCAGGAAATACATCACCGCCGGAAGCAGGATGAATTTCACCGGAAAGATCGGCCAAAGCCTTCCCCCATATTCCTTGGCTGCCGAAAGGTTCAGATCATAGCCGACAGGCACCATTCCCATCCAAGCCCCCGCATGGATCAGGATCGTGAAAAGCGTCGTGACAGCCTGCGGTTTCTCCACCCCGAGCCCTGCAAGCGTCAGACCGATGACCACACCGACGGCAGGGAGCTGATTCCACGTGCAGAGCAAACGGAAGAGATGGATCTCCATCTTTTTCCCCTCACCGTGATTCGCCCACTTGTCATAGTAGTACTGGCTCATCGGAAAGCAGAAGAGTACGATGATTAGGATCTGCGGCACTGCGATGAGCTGTACATAGGCAAAGCCGACCGCGCCGAAGAGGACATACGCACAAAGCCCCGCGAGCGTCCCGATATTTCCGAGCATCATAGAAATGAGGTAGCTCCCCTGCTCCCGCGCATCCGAGAAGCGGTGCCGCTCTAAGACATAGAATACCGCGACAGGCAGGAAACAGATGGGCAGCGTAGAGATCGGAAGCCACAAAAGCTCCGCTGTCACCTGCACCGACCAGAAGGAAACAATGGAAAGAAACGTAGACACGCCCACCACATTCGCCTTGATGATCCAGTGAAGGATGTCCTTCGAAAGCCCCCACCGCCTAAGGCCCATGCCGCAGAGAAGAGGAAGCAGAATGTCTGCAAATACGATCAGAAATCTGGAGTCCGTAATTGATACACCTCGTGTTGTATGAAATGTAAGGAAATACTAAATAAATCGTTGTCAGAACGGTTGCCCGCCGCTCGAAGGATCTCTCGCTTTCCCTCTGCCTGCAAGATTCTTCGACTCAGCCTTCACCGTTCCGTTTTCCGCTTTTCTCACCTGTCATTCCATATCGCCGCTCAGAATAACGAATGGCGCAGTCCCCCGCGCCGTCATCCTGAGCGGTCGGAAAGGAATATGTGTGCCTGACTTCGCCAGAACAGTTGTCGCCTGAGTCGAAGGATCTCTCGTTTCCCCTCTGCCTGCAAGATTCTTCGGCTCAGTTCTCACCGTTCCGTTTTCCGCATTTCTCACCTGTCATTCCATACCGCCGCTCAGAATGACGTTGACCATATCCTATATTTCCCATGCTTTTGATAAGTCCACCCATTCTGGATTCAAGCGATAAATCAGCCACTCTTTCTTGACCCGTGTCCACCCCTTCAGTTGCTTTTCTCTGGCAATAGCATCCTTTATATCGCTATACCGCTCAAAGTATACCAGCTGATTGACATGATATCTACTCGTATACCCCAAAACGATATGATTTTTGTGCTCATAAAGCCTTCTCTGTAAGTCATTAGTAACGCCCACATACAAGACCTTATGATTGGCTGAAGTAAGAATGTATACAAAGCCCACTGTCATCAACTCTTTCTTGCAAACACCACAAGATTCTTCGGCTCAGTTCTCACCATTCCGTTTTCCGCATTTCTCACCTGTCATTCCATACCGCCCAGAATAACGAATGGCGCAGTCCCCCGCGCCGTCATCCTGAGCGGTCGGAAAGGAAAATGTGTGCCTGACTTCACCAGAACAATTGTCGCCTGAACCGAAGGATCTCTCGCTTTCCCTCTGTCCACAAGATTCTTCGACTCAGTTCTCACCATTCCGTTTTCCGCATTTCTCACCTGTCATTCCATACCGCCGCTCAGAATGACGAATGGCGCAGTCCCCCACGCCGTCATCCTGAGCGGTCGGAAAGGAAAATATGTGCCTGACTTCGCCAGAACAGTTGTCGCCTGAGTCGAAGGATCTCTCGCTTCCCCTCTGCCCGCAAGATTCTTCGACTCAGTTCTCACCATTCCGTTTTCCGCATTTCTCACCTGTCATTCTATACCGCCGCTCAGAATGACGTTGACCATATCCTATATTTCCCATGTTTTTGATAAATCCATCCATTCTGGATTCAAGCGATAAATCAGCCACTCTTTTTTGACCCGCGTCCATCCCTTCAGTTGCTTTTCTCTGGCAATAGCATCCTTTATATCGCTATACCGCTCAAAGTATACCAGCTGATTGACATGATATCTACTCGTATACCCCAAAACGATATGATTTTTGTGCTCATAAAGCCTTCTCTGTAAGTCATTAGTAACGCCCACATACAAGACCTTATGATTGGCTGAAGTAAGAATGTATACAAAGCCCACTGTCATCAACTCTTTCTTGCAAACACCACAAGATTCTTCGGCTCAGTTCTCACCATTCCGTTTTCTGCATTTCTCACCTGTCATTCCATACCGCCGCTCAGAATGACGAATAGCGCAGTCCCCCACGCCGTCATCCTGAGCGATCGGAAAGGAAAATGTGTGCCTGACTTCGCCAGAACAGTTGTCGCCCGAGTCGAAGGATCTCTCGCTTTCCCCTTCTGTCCACAAGATTCTTCGGCTTAGTTCTCACCGTTTCGTTTTCCGCATTTCTCACCTGTCAAGCCATGCCGCCCAGAATAACGAATGGCACAGTCCCCCACGCTGTCATCCTGAGCGGTCGGAAAGGAAAATGTGTGCCTGACTTCGCCAGAACAGCTGTCGCCTGAGCCGAAGGATCTCTTGCTTTCCCTCTGTCCACAAGATTCTTCGACTCAGCCTTCGCCGTTCCGTTTTCCGCATTTCTCACCTGTCATTCCATACTGCCGCCCAGAATGACGAATGGCGCAGTCCCACACGCCGTCATCCTGAGCGGTCGGAAAGGAAAATGTGTGCCTGACTTCGCCAGAACAGTTGTCGTCTGAGCCGAAGGATCTCTTGCTTTCCCTCTGTCCACAAGATTCTTCGACTCAGTTCTCACCGTTCCGTTTTCCGCTTTTCTCACCTGTCATGCCGCACCGCCGCTCTGCATGACAGAGAAGGGCGAAATCGGCCGGCAAAGGCGCGGTGAATGTCTTGCCGGAAAGATAGGCGAAATCATCCGTAAGCGCAGGAAAGGTGAGCGAGGCCGCATGAAGGAGCTGGCGGCGGATGTGGAGCGCCTCTGATGCGGCAAGGCTCGCGCGGCTGCCATATTTCCGATCGCCCAAAAGCGGATGGCCGATGGAGGAAAAATGCAGGCGGATCTGGTGCGAGCGTCCTGTCACGAGCCTGACACGGACGAGGGAAAAGGTACAGCCATGGGCCGTTGTCGTTACAAGCGTCTCATAGTGCGTCTCGATGGGAAGCGCACCCGGTTCCGCGCACGGGGTATAGCGCACCTGATTTCTTTCGTGATCCTTGACGAGGTACCCTTTCAAGATCCCCGAAGACGGCGTCTTCCCATAAACGAGCGCCTGATACACCTTCGTAAGAGCGCGCGCCTTGATGAGCGCATTCATTTCCTGCAGTCCGCGCACGGTCTTACCTGCGATGACGAGGCCGCTGGTATTCCTATCCAGCCGGTGGCAGATGGAGGGCTTGACGCTGCCTCCGCTCTCCCGCGCGGCAAGAAGGGCTTCATTCAGGGACGGAGCGCCGGAAGTGTCCCCCTGCGAGAGAAGGCCTGCCGGTTTATTGAGGATGACGATGTTTTCATCTTCATACAGGACCCATGCTTCAAAGTCAGGGTAGTCACGCTTTGGCGATTCTTCTTTCTTTTTGCGAAATTTTTCGATCGTCTCATCGGAGAACCAGACCTTCACGCTGTCACCTGCGGCGATCTTTTCTCTTCCTTCGATCTTCTTTCCGTTGAGGACGATATTCTTCTTGCGCATGCTCTTACGAAGAAGCCCCATGGACGCCTCCGGCAAGAGCCGCGCCAGGTACTTCATCACCGTCTGCCCTGCTTCTTCCTTTTGTATGATAAATTCCTGCATCGTCAGAACTCCCTACTCTCTGTCACCGTCACTAAGCATCAGTCACCAGCCACCAGTCACTAGTCACCAGTCACTAGTCACTCATACAGCACGCCGATCTCCCTCAGCGCATGGATCACCTGCGCCATCTCTTCTTCCGTCTTTGTCTCGACGAGATGGGTATGGATGCCGCCGCTGATATCCGAGAGGAGAGGCGATCCGCTGTCCTGCATCGCGCGCACAAAGGAAACGGCCTCCTCTTCACTCTTGATCTCCAGCTGTCCGTGCAGTTCGCCGTAGATCTCATGCTCCACCCGCACGTCATGGATGATGCCGCCTGCTCTTACGATGGCAGTGAGCTCCTTTCCTGTCCCCTCCCGGTCGTGACGGCAGACGAGTATGCGAAGGCAGGCTTTTTTCTCTTTTTTCAGATAATACCCACACGGCGTAGAGATGATATCCATCCCTCTGGCGCGAAGGAGCGCCATGTCCCCCACGATGACCTGCCGGCTCACGCCGCACTCTTTTGCAAGATCCATCCCGCGCAGCCGGTGATCTGCCTGCTCCAGCTTTTCTTTGATATAGGCTCTGCGTCTTGTGTTATCCATTCTCATCCCTCCTTTTTCTCTATTGTATCAGATTCTCTCCAAAGAAAAAACGATAGAGAAAATCTCTATCGTTTTTCTTTGAGGCGGATTATGTTTGAAAGCTTCGATTGAATGAGAAATGAGAAATGGTGGTGCAGCGCATAAAAATATGGAAGCGCCACAGAAGTTTGAAATTAGCGACTTTCTCGTATCGCAAACCTAATCCCTAGCTACTAATCCCTAGCTACTAATTCCTAGTCACCAGTCACTAGTCACCAGTCACTCATCCTTACTTTCAATCTTATACTCTTACTGCGCCATGCCTGCCTTCAGTCCGCGGATATATGCGGTGAGCTTCTCGGAGGCATCGCTGCCATTCTTATTGATGATATCCACGACGCCACTGCCGGTGATGACACCGTCAGCCAGCTTTGCCATTCTTCCGGCCTGCTCCGGAGTGTGGATGCCAAAGCCGATAGCCAGCGGGGTATCCGTCGTTTCACGCGCGATGCGGATGATCTCACGCAGGTCAGTCTGGATATGGCCGCGCATGCCGGTGACGCCCATGGAGGAAACGACATATACAAAGCCGGTCGCATGCCGCAAGCTCTCACGGATACGCTCTTCCGAGGTCGGAGCGACCATCTGGATGATATCGACGCCATTCGCATCCGCGAGCGGACGGATCTCTCCCTGCTCTTCAAAAGGAAGATCCGGGATGATGACGCCGTCGATGCCGATTTCCTTCGCTTCCTCAAAGAAACGAACCGATGGATAATTGAAGACCGGATTGTAATAGGTGAGGAGCACGATCGGGATCTGTGTCTTCGTGCGGAGCGTCTTCACCAGCTCCATGACCTGCGGCAGGTGGATATGGTTCTCCAGTGCCTTCACATCCGCTTCCATGATGACCGGCCCATCGGCGATGGGATCGGAGAACGGCACGCCGATCTCGATCAGGTCCACGCCTGCTTTTTCCAGATCAAGTACATATTTCACGGTATCTTCCATCGACGGGACACCTGCCGTCAGGAAAGCGATCATCGCCTTCCCCTTCTTGAATGCTTCACTTGTATGGCTCATAGATAGACTCCTTTTGCTGTATGTATAGGTTCAGGGATAGCCCGTGGGGCGTGCTGACCTTTGATTACGTTTGAAAGAGGGGGAGCGGGTTCTATAGGTTCAAGGGGTTCAAAGGGGCTGGTGCGGCGCATAAAAATCAGAAGCGCCGCAAAGTATAAATAATGGCGATGCCCGAAGGTCTCTTGATGACAGGCTTCCCGTTTTGGAATTTCCATACATCGACCACTGAGCCGCGAATGACAAAGATTTCTCGCTTCGCTCGAAATGACGATACGGGAGTCTGCTGTCTCCTGGTCTCTTAGTCACCAGTCACTCGGCGCTCCTAATCCCTAACCACTCATCCCTGCTTTCAAACTTCAGGGTTCAGGGTTCAGGGTTAGCCCGTCGGACGACTCGCCTCTTGATTACGTTTGAAAGCCTCGATTAAATGAGAAATTAGAAATGGTGGTGCCATGAGCTGGCATTCTAGTCACCAGTCACTTCGCGCCCCTAATCCCTAGCCACTAGCCACTAGCTACCAGTCACTAGTCACTAGCCCTCAATCCCCTAGTCATGGATATCCTCTCCGCGGTATCTGGCGATGGCGGCGACGTCCTTGTCTCCGCGGCCGGAAAGGGTGATGATGACGATGTCATTTTGATCCATCGTCCGGATCTCCTTCATCATGCCGGCGACGGCGTGAGCGGACTCGATGGCGCAGATGATGCCTTCCGTTTTGGCAAGGTATTCGAAGGCCTCAACGGCTTCTTCATCCGTGACAGCCACGTAGCGGGCGCGGCCGATGGAGTTCAGGTACGCATGCTCAGGGCTAACTCCCGAGTAGTCAAGACCGGCGGAAATGGAATAGACTTCCGTGATATTGCCGTCATCATCCTGACAGAAGAGGGACTTCATGCCATGGAAGACACCGATGCGGCCCCGATTCACAGTCGCTGCATGGTAGGGGGTATCGATGCCCTTGCCGCCTGCTTCACAGCCGATGAGCTCCACATCCTTGTCCTGCACGAAGGGATAGAAGGTGCCGGCTGCATTGCTGCCGCCGCCGACACATGCATAGACCTTGGACGGAAGGCGGCCGGTACGCTCCAAGACCTGCGCTCTCGCTTCACGACCGATACAGCTCTGGAAATAGCGGACCATTTCCGGAAACGGAGCCGGCCCCGTGGTCGAGCCGATGACGTAGTGCGTATCATCACAGCGGCGGCTCCATTCCTGCATCGCTGCATTCACGGCATCCTTCAGTACGCGGGAGCCGGTCTTGACGACATGTACCTTCGCCCCGAGGAGCTTCATGCGATAGACGTTCAGAGCCTGTCTTTCGGTGTCGATCTCTCCCATGAAGACCTCGCACTCCATACCGAAAAGCGCCGCAATGGTGGCTGCTGCCACGCCGTGCTGTCCCGCGCCTGTTTCTGCGATGATGCGTGTCTTGCCCATGCGCTTGGCCAGGAGCGCCTGCCCGATGCAGTTATTGATCTTATGTGCGCCCGTGTGATTCAGATCCTCACGCTTCAGGAAAATGCGCGGTCCGCCCAGGTCCTTTTCCATGTTCAATGCTTCATAGAGCATCGACGGACGACCGGTGTAGTTCACATAGAGATCATGCAGCTCATCCTGGAAGCTTTTATCATTCTTGCATTCTTCGAATGCTTTCTGTACTCTCTGGACTTCATTCATCAGGACTTCCGGAATGTACTGTCCGCCAAATTCGCCAAATCTTGTATTCATAGGTTTGCCTCACTTATTGATAAATGATTGTTAGTTGTTTGTATGGGCTTGGGGTTAGCCCCTTGGGCGTGCTGCCCTTTGATTTCATTGGGGAAGAGGTTCAGAAGGTTCTATAGGTTCTGAGGGTTCAACGGGGAAGGTGCGGCGCATAAAATAATGAAAGCGCCGCGGAGTTTTGAAACTAGCGTTTTTCTCGTATCGCAAATCTAATCCCTAGCCACTAATCCCTAGCTACCAGTCACTAGCCACTCATCCCCGCTTTCAAACTTCAGGGTTAACCCACTATTGATTCTCTTCCCTCAAGGTTCGGATCACATTCCCTCTTCTCTCCCCCGCTCTCATCAGCATCTCGCCGATGAGGACGGCGTCGGCGCCGGCCTCTCGCATCTGTTTCACGATCGCCTCTGACATCATGCCGCTTTCCGAGACGAGGATGCGGTCCTTCGGCACGAGCCTTGCCAGATGCTCGGTATTTTCCAGATGGATGGTGAAATCGCGAAGATCGCGGTTATTCACGCCGACGATGCGGGCCCCTGCGCCAAGCATCCGCTCCATTTCCTTCTCATCATGTGCTTCTGCCAGGACGCCAAGGCCAAGGCTCCTCGCGTAGGAGAGAAACTCTCTGATCTCCTCATCAGAGAGGATGGCTGCGATAAGGAGGATGGCCGAAGCCCCTGCGAGCGCCGCCTCTTCGATCTGGCAGCGATCGATGATGAAGTCCTTGCGGAGCACGGGGATCTTCACCTCCTGCCCCACCTTCTTCAGGTAAGCGATATCGCCTTTGAACCATTTCGGCTCTGTCAGGCAGGAGATCGCGGAAGCTCCCGCCGCTTCATACTCTTTTGCGATCGCCGCAAAGGGGAAGTCCTCGCTGATCGTCCCCTTCGAAGGAGACGCTTTCTTGAGCTCGCAGATGAGAGAGAGCCCGTCACTTGCCAGATTTTTGTAAAACAGATCATCCGTCCGCGGCGTGAAGTGCTTCATTTCTTCATGCAGACGTCCATAGTAGCTGTCCGCTTTCAGCCGCTCGATCCGCCGCCTGGTCTCGGCAGCAATGTCGTCTAGTATCATGGAAATCATTACTCCGTTTATCGGTAGAATCAAATATCATTCAAACGGGATAGGGTTCGGGGTTAGCTCGTGGGGCGGCTCGTCCACTGATTGTGGATAAAAGCTTTGCTCGCCAGTTAGGAGTTAGGAGTGCTGGTGCGGCGCATAAAAATACAGAAGCGCCGCGGAGGTTTGAAACTAGCGGTTTTCTCGTATCGCAAACCTAATCCCTAGCTACCAGTCACAAGTCACTAGTCACTGATTTGACACCTTGACGTATTCCTCGAGTTTCTCATACGCTTTTCCGCTGTCGATCATCTCGGCCGCCTTTGCGATGCCCTCCTGCATGGTGGGGACCGCTTTGGCTGCGTAGAGAGCAAGACCGGCATTCATGAGCACTGCATTTCTCTTCGTCCCCCGGAGCTTCCCGGTCAGGATGCCCTTGGTGATCTCCGCATTTTCAGAGGCCGTACCGCCGACGAGCTCCTCCTTCTTGCCACGCGTGAGGCCGAAGTCCTCCGGACAGATGGTCATCGTGCGGTAATAGCCATCCTTCAGCTCGCAGACCTGCGTCGGCGCAGAAGGTGAGACCTCATCCAAGTGGTCTTCGCCGTAGACGACGAGCGCATTCCTCACGCCGAGCTTATCTAAGACCTTGGCGACCGGCTCTACCAAGTATCCATCATAGACGCCAAGGAGGAAATAGTCTGGATTCGCCGGATTCGTCAAGGGGCCCAGGATATTGAACACGGTGCGGAATCCCAGCTCCTTCCGGATGCCGCCGACATACTTCATCGCTGCGTGATATTTCTGTGCGAAAAGGAAGCAGAAGCCGACCTTTTCCAGCATCTCAAGCGCTTTCTTCGGATCCTGTGCGATGTTCGCGCCGAGGGCTTCCTGCACATCCGCCGTGCCGGACTTCGAGGATGCCGCACGGTTGCCGTGCTTGGCGACCTTCACACCCGCCGCTGCAATGACAAAAGCAGCCGTAGTGGAAATGTTGAAGCTGTTTGAGCCATCACCGCCGGTACCTACGATCTCTAAGACCTTCATGCCCGGATGCGGGACTAGCGTCGCATGCTCTCTCATCGCTTCTGCACAGCCGGAGATCTCATCGATCGTCTCCGCCCGCGTGCTCTTCGTCGAGAGCGCCGCAAGAAAGGCCGCATTCTGCGTCGGTGTGGTCTTGCCGTCCATGATCTCATTCATCACGGTGTATGCTTCTTCATAGCTGAGATCGCCTTTTCGTACAATTTTCTGGATCGCTTCTTTGATCATAATTGGGGCCTCCGTTTCTAGTTAGGGTTCAAGGTTCAGGGTTCAAGGTTCAGGGTTCAGGGTTGTTGTGGCGGCTTCGCCGCAATTATTTATTGGGTGATCCCCCAAAGTGGTATGCAAGTCACCAGTCACTAGTCACCAGTCACTTTCCAAACCATCGCCGGTTCGTATTCATAGGCTGCTCCTTCCCAGGGAGAAATAAAAAATCCGTCCCTGACAAAAACTTGTCAAGGACGGATACTATTCCGCGGTGCCACCTTGCTTCAGGGTATGACCCCTGCTCTTAGCGAGATACCAACATATCTCCGGCAACTGACGTATGCCCTACGTCGCAAGCTACTGGGGGATCTCCCTTTTCACTGCGCCCTCAGCGGTCCATTTAACAATCTGCGTTCTGCCGGCTTCTCATTGCCCCGACTCCCTGTAAGTGCACGTACTGTTTTTATCTCCGCTTCAACGGTTTGCTTATGTTGTTGATGTAATCATAATCTCCCTTGGCATTTCTGTCAAGAGGGATATTGATGAGCGCCCGGAAATGGGTAATGCTATTAAGTTAAGGAAATTGTTAGCACCGTAATGACTTGCTTCCCCCTTCGGGGGAAGTGCCGAAGGCAATATGTGCAAGCGAACTGGATTTTTAGGAGCGTAGCGACGCTAAAATCCAGTGAGACGCCATTTCGAGCGCAGCGAGATGGGGCATGCCAGCGGCCATCGAACAATGTTGGATATACCGTAGTGCTACCCCCTCAGCCCTCCGGGCAGCTCCCCCGATGGGGAGCCAAGAACGTTCTGCCGCTTAACTTAATAGCATTATGGAAATGGGGAGTCCATGAGGCATGCGCCCTTAGCTCCGTCGGAAAAAACGGAACGCACGCCATATCCGGAAAAGTCTCGTATGAAAGCGTTTTGATCGATTTTGTTTTCTTGTCCTTATACCACGCCCCATGGAGACAGCATGAGATGCACAGCGAAGGCGGCGATCCATGCGACGACACACTGGAAGGCAATCATCCCCACAGCCCAGCCCGTCCCATTCTCCCGCTTGACGGAAGTGATCGCCGCGATGCAGGGCGTGTAGAGCAGGCAGAAGGTCAGGAAGGTGAGTACCATGCCCGGTGTCAGAAGCGAAGAGAGAGCTTCCTCCGTCCCATAGAGGACAGTCAGGGTAGAGACGACACTCTCCTTGGCCATGAATCCGGAGATGAGCGCCGTAGAAAGCTTCCAGTCTGCAAGACCGAGCGGTGCAAAGAGAGGCGCAACAGCGCCGGCAAGGAAGGCGAGGATACTGTCTTGGGAATCCGCCACCATATTGAGACGGACATCAAAGTTCTGCAGGAACCAGATGATGATGGTGCCGACGAAGATGACCGTGAATGCACGCTCGAGGAAATCTCTGGCCTTATCCCACATGAGGCGCAGGACATTTTTCATACCGGGCATACGGTAATTCGGAAGCTCCATGACGAAGGGCACCGGTTCCCCTCTGAAAAGAGTACGCTTGAAGAGGAGAGCGGTCAGGATCGCCATGCAGACACCGAAGAGATAAAGCCCAATCATGACGAGCGCCCCATTTCGAGGAAAGAATGCCGCCGTAAAGAAGGCATAGATCGGTACCTTGGCCGAGCAGCTCATGAAAGGGATGAGCATGATGGTCATGCGTCGATCACGCTCCGACGGCAGGGTACGCGTCGCCATGACAGCCGGTACGCTGCAGCCAAAGCCGACAAGGAGCGGCACGATGCTGCGTCCGGAGAGGCCCAGCTTTCTGAGCAGCCTATCCATGACGAAGGCGATACGGGCCATATAGCCCCCGTCTTCCAAAAGAGACAGGAAGAAAAACAGGACGGCGATCACCGGCGCGAAGGAAAGAACGCTGCCGACACCCTGAAAAATAGCATCCACCACCAGCGAGCGAATGGCAGGATTCACCGCCTCAGCCGTGAGCCAAGCATCCACCCACTCTGTCACCTGATCGATGCCATCCGCCAAAACATCCTGCAGGAAAGCGCCGATGACATTAAAGGTGAGGAAGAAGACCAGTCCCATGATCAGGATGAAGATCGGGATGGCGGTGTACTTCCCCGTGAGGATGCGATCGATCTTCTGGCTGCGCGCATGCTCTTTGCTTTCCTGGGGCTTCACCACAGTCCGTTCACAGAGACGGCGGATAAAGAGAAAGCGCATATCTGCCATCGCAGCCGCGCAGTCAAGGCCGCGCTCTTCTTCAAGCTGCGCGAGGATGTGCCGTAAAAGCTCTTTTTCATTGGCCTCCAGAGCGAGCGCCTGCTCCACAAGAGGATCCCCCTCGACCAGCTTGGAGGCTGCGAATCTTAGCGGGATGCCAGCCGCTTTCGCATGATCCTCGATGAGATGCATGATGCCATGCAGGGCGCGGTGAAGAGCTCCATGGTGGTCATTCTTATCACAGAAATCAGTGATGCCCGGCTTCTCCTGATAGCGTGCGACATGGATCGCATGCTTCACGAGCTCACCCACCCCCTGATTTTTGACAGCAGAGATCGGGACGACCGGGATCTGCAGGAGCCGCTCCATCTCATTGATCAGGATGGAGCCTCCATTGTTTTCCATCTCATCCATCATATTGATCGCAAGCACCACCGGTATCCCAAGCTCCATCAGCTGCATGGTGAGATACAGATTGCGCGTGAGATTCGTCGCATCCACAATATTGATGATCCCCGTCGGCTTTTGCTTGAGGATAAATTCACGAGAGACGATCTCCTCACTCGTGTACGGAGAAAGAGAATAGATCCCCGGCAGATCCACCACCTCTGCCTCCGGATAGCCGCGGATCACGCCCGTCTTCTGATCCACCGTGACCCCAGGGAAATTGCCGACATGCTGGTTGGAGCCGGTCAGCTGGTTGAAGAGCGTTGTCTTGCCGCAGTTCTGATTGCCGACGAGCGCAAAGGTCAGTCTGCCTTCGATCGGCTTTGCATCCGAGTACTCTGACTCCTCATGATACTTGCCGGGCTCACCGAGACCGGGATGAAGATACGTGGATGCTTCCACCCGCAGGTGCTTTCTATCTTTCGCCGCTGCCTGATGCACATTCGTCACTTCGATCTTTTGGGCATCGTCTTTTCTGAGTGTCAGCTCATAGCCTTGCACCATGATCTCCATGGGATCGCCCAAAGGTGCAAAGCGCACCAGTGTCACCTCTTCTCCGGGGATGAGGCCCATATCCAGAAAATGCTGCCGCAGCGCGCCCTCTCCGCCGACGGTCTGTAAGAGCGCCGACTCTCCGACGGCTAATTCGTCTAATGTCATCATGAAAACTCCTTTGATCTATGGGTAAGAGCCAGCTGAAGAACGATCGGTTCTGACCAAGTCCGTTTACCACAACAGCGGATGACGAAAAGTGAGATCCCAGATCCCCATACGGTCTTAGGCCACCGGCTGCCGATCACTCTTATGTTACCACTTTTTCGTCTCACATCCCTAAAACGTTCTCAAACTTTTACAAAAAGCAAAAGAAAACGCCCCCGCAAAGCGGAAGCGTTCTGTAAAGCTCTATCGTATTATTCGCTATAGAGGGAAGGCGACGGGCCTTCATCCTTTGGCATCGGCGGAAGCGGAGACTCTTCGTCATCCTCCTTCTTCGGTTCTTCTCCCGGTGCATAGAGGGAGTGATACTTGAAGAGGTTTTCCACCTGCTTATGATCGATGGTTTCCACCTCGAGGAGCGCCTGCGCCATGGCTTCCAGGACAGGCATATGGTCCATCAGTGTCTGCATGGTATCATTGTACGCTTCGTCGAGGTACTTGTGCATTTCTTCATCAATGATGGTCGCTACGGTCTCGCCGTAGTTTCTTTCCGAGCCGAGCTGCTTGCCGAGGAAGATCTGTTCCTGATGTTCGCCGAAGATCATCGGTCCCAGTCGATCGCTCATGCCCCATTCCATGATCATCTTGCGGAGGATGCCGGTCACCTGCTGGAGGTCGCCGGAGGCACCGCTGGAAATCTCATTGAAAATGATTTTTTCCGCACAGCGGCCACCGAGAGCGACACGCAGCTGAGCGAGAAGATGCGACTTCGTGATGAAGGAACGTTCTTCATGCGGGAGCATCATGGTGTAGCCGCCCGCCTGTCCGCGCGGAATGATGGTGACTTTATGCACCGGATCCGCATCCTTCAGAAGGGTCGCCATGATGGCATGGCCGGATTCATGGTACGCGGTGATCTTTCTTTCCTCATCGCTCACCTTATGGCTCTTTCTTTCCGGTCCGTAGCTGACTTTTTCGCTGGCCTCTTCCAGATCGGCCATGGAGATCGTCTTTCTGTTCTGACGGGCAGCCAGAAGGGCTGCTTCATTCAGCATGTTCGCAAGATCGGCCCCTGTGAAGCCTGGAACTTTCTTTGCGATGGTATTGAGATCGACATCCGGTTCAAGCGGCTTATTCTTCGCATGGACACGCAGGATCGCAAGACGGCCTCTGAGGTCAGGACGGCCGACGACGACACGGCGGTCGAAACGGCCCGGACGCAGAAGCGCCGGATCGAGGATATCCGGACGGTTCGTCGCAGCGAGGGTGATGATGCCTTCGTTCGAGCCGAAGCCATCCATCTCGACCAAGAGCTGGTTCAGCGTCTGTTCTCTTTCGTCGTGTCCGCCGCCGAGACCACTGCCTCTCTGACGGCCCACCGCATCGATTTCATCGATGAAGACGATGCACGGTGCATTCTTCTTTGCCTGAGCAAAGAGGTCACGGACACGGGACGCACCGACACCGACAAACATTTCTACAAAGTCAGAGCCGGAAATGGAGAAGAATGGCACTTTCGCTTCACCGGCCACCGCTTTGGCAAGCAGGGTCTTACCTGTCCCTGGCGGGCCGACGAGGAGCACGCCCTTCGGGATCTTCGCGCCGATCGCCGTATAGCGACCCGGATTTTTCAGGAAATCCACCACTTCGGAGAGTTCTTCCTTCGCTTCGTCTTCCCCTGCGACATCAGAGAAATTCACATGGACCTGGCCTTCCGCAGTCATCTTCGCTCTGGACTTGCCAAAGCTCATGACACGTCCGCCGCCGCCCTGTGTCTGGTTCATGATCCAGAACCACACGCCGACCAGAATGATGATCGGAAGCAGCGAAGAGAGCAGATTCATCCACCAGGACGGCTGTTCCGGCGGTTTTGCAGTGATGATGACGCCACCCTCCGAAAGCTTCGGCAGAAGCTGCGCGTCATTGTCCGGTGCATAGGTAGCGAATTCGCTGCCATCCTTCAGCTTACCGCTGATGGAATTGTTCGTCATCGTCACGGAGTCGACATTCTTCTTCTCGACCTGCGAAATGAAATCGCTGTAGGTGATTTCCGAGTGTTTTTCCTGAGGATGAACAAAGGTATTGAATATGGAGACCGCTATAATGATCAGAAGCACATAGAGGGCCACATTCTTTACAAATTTATTCAATATTTTCCTCCTTCTCTATATTTCCTGTGAAATATAAACGACCCATTCAATAGGTTTTTTCACCCCATAGATTGATAGTTCTGAATAATATCTAATTTTAGCATATAAGTATGTGGAAAGGCAACAAAGAAAAGAAGGTTCGGGGTTCGAGGTTCGAGGTTCAGGGGTGCAGTGGCGGCTTCGCCGTTTGATATAATTAGCCTTCCCCTCGAGGGGAAGGTGCCCCGAAGGGGCGGATAGGGCACTGGCGGTATGAAAGAGAGTGGGGAAATGCATCTCTAGCAGGCGATTTACGGCAACCCCCGAGCGCCGATTCTTGTAAACGGCGATACCCGAAAGTAGTATTCAAGTCACCAGTCACTAGCCACTAGTCACCAGTCACTAGTCACCAGTCACCAGTCACCAGTCACTCGAGACTCCTAACCCCTAGCTACTAATCCCTAATCCCTGCTACTTTCAAATTTGTGGTGCGGCGCATAAGAATATAGAAGCGCCGCGGAGGTTTGAAATTAGCGGTTTTCTCGTATCGCAAACCTAATCCCTAGCCCCTAATCCCTAGCTACCAGTCACCAGTCACGCCTTCGTATAGACTTTATGATCCAGTACGCAGACATCAGGGAGGTTTCTGTATTTTTCTGCGTAGTCGCAGCCATAGCCGACGATGAATTCATCCGGAATTTCAAAACCGACATACTTCACATATACATCCGCTTCGCGGCGTTCCTTCTTATTGAGACAGATGGCAAGCTCCACCGAAGCCGCGCCTCTCTCCTTCAGGAGCGGCACGAGATTGGACATGGTGATGCCGGTGTCGATGATATCCTCGACCACAATGACATGCTTACCGCGGATGTCCTTGTCAAGGTCCTTCTTGATCTTGACATGCCCGCTCGATACGGTGCTGTTGCCATAGCTCGACACGCACATGGTGTCTAAAGTGACCGGCAGATCGATCGAGCGCATCAGGTCGCAGAGGAAAGGCATCGCCCCTTTCAGAATGCCGACAAGTACGACATCCTTGCCTTCGTAGTCTTTCGTGATCTGAGCGCCGATCTCTTTCACTTTCGCTGCGATCTGCTCTTTCGTCACAAGTACGGTTTTGATGTCTTTCGATAAATTTTCCATGATATTCTCCTGTCAATGAAATGTGAAGTAAAAAGTATAAATCGAGGTTAGGGAACACTGATTCAATCGTTGTCTGATTTCATTCTTGGATTTTTATACAGAGCAAGGAATCATCTGACGCGAATAGCGAGCTATTTAAGGAAGATGATGACGAAGCTATGTATAAAAATCCATATGAAATCCGGCTCTGCGATTGAATCAGCGTTTCCTTAGCCCATGGGGCGTGCTGCCCCTTGATTGCGAGTGAAAGTTTCGCTGGAATGAGAAATTAGAAATGAGAAATGCGAAATGGTGGTGCGGCGCATAAAAATATGGAAGTGCCGAGGAGTATAAATAGGGCGATGCCCGAAAGTAGCATTTCAGTCACCAGTCACTAGTCACTCCCTAGTCACCACTCCCTAGTCACCAGTCACTCATTTCCGCCCAAACCAGATCGTCAGCAGCAGGTACTCTTTGGTCTCCTTCGTCACACGGCCGTATCGACTGCCGCGGAGGAGACAGGTCCAGTAAATCTCTTTTTCATCAGCCACAACGGGCCAATACGGTCGGAGGGCAGCGGGGATGCCGGCGTCCTGCAGGATGCGCTTGATAGACTTCGTCCCGTCCATCCCCAGCGCCGCCATGCGCTCGCCCGGTCTTGGCATACGAAGCCTGACCTCCCCGACCTTTTCAGCATCCAGCAAGTATTGGTTACGAGCCGGATGCTCCGGCGGCTTTAGAAGTCGCACGGCCTCCATGTGCCAAAGCGTATCTGCGCAGTCCTTGCCACTTATTATAGCCATCTCTTGCTGTTTATCCACATCTTTTTGGGTGAACTTTTCAAAAAAATGCTTTGCGAGAAGGAAAAGACCGCTTTCCTCCTGCTTTTTGGTATTGCCTTTGTAGAAATAGAGACAGCGCCGGCCGATCTCCATCACCACATGCGCCGTCGAAGTGAGCTTCCCCGTCTCGCCGTTCTCTGCGAGAAGAGCGAGACGCGAAAGGCTTTCAAAATCAGAGGAACCCTCTCCCATGTGCATAAGCATCCGCCGGAGGACACGCCGCCGCATGGCAAGAGGCAGGCCGCGAAAGGCGTCCTTCTCGAGGCTCCCCTCTTTCCCGTGAGAAGTGAGCCAGGCCTCTGCTGCCTCCTCCATCCAAGCATCCTCGCCTCGAAGGATATCCGCCGTATGCAGGAGCGTCTCTACCAGATTGGGATTATAGGAAAGCATCTCGGGGAGAAGCTGGTGACGAATGCGGTTTCGCGTCGCATCCAGCTCATCATTCGTGGCATCATGGCAGGGTGCATAAGGAAAGGCAGTGAGGAAGTCTTCGATCTCTTTCTTCGTGACCGTGAGGAAGGGACGGATCAGCTCCTCATGCTTTGGCGCCATGCCCGACAGACCGCGCACGCCGCTCCCGCGCAGCAGGTGAAAAAGGATCGTCTCGGCCTGATCGTCTGCATGATGCGCCAGTGCGATCACGGTATACCCCGCTTCCCTACGCACTTCCCTGAGCGCCTCATAGCGGAGCGTGCGCGCCACCGTCTCTACGGAGCCGCCGCCTAAGCGCCTTTTCTCCTCGACATAGACATCCCTGCGAAAGAAGGGTATCCCAAGCCGCTCACAGATGCGCTCCACATACCGTGCCTCTTCTTCGGCCTCCTCGCGCAAATGATGCTGCACGAGACAGCAGCCGACAGAGAGCCCTTCCTGCTCTGCGATGTCATGCAGAAAGAGCAGGAGCCCGAGCGAATCCGGCCCGCCGGACACCGCGGCAAGGATCCGCTCCCCTCTCTGCCATAATTTCTTTTCCCTCGCAAAGGAGAGGATCTTCGCGATAAAAGGAGATGATTGTTTTTTCATAGTTCGCTCCTGGGAAAATAGGGACTTGGAACTAGTAGCTAGGGACTAGTAGCTAGGGATTAGGGATTAGGGATTAGGAATGAAGGTGGCGGCTGCGCCGAGATCCTTCGACTCAGATCGCAGCTGTTCCGGCATTCGTTATCTCACATACGACGTTTCTCGCCGCTCAGGATGACGAAACGGGGCGATGCCCGAAAGCCGCATTCAAGTCACCCGTCGCCAGTCACTAGTCACTAGCCACCCCTTACTTTTCTGTCGGTGAGATGACATCTGCATCGAGCAGACCTTCGGAGAGATCGCGGTCGCTCACCGTGATCTCCGAGAGAGCGAAGTACTCCATAAGGCTGTCTAAGATGACGACGCCGGCCACGATGATATCGGCGCGGGACGGCAAGAGGCCTTTCATATGGCACTTGTCATCATAGGACATTTGGGACAATTTTTCGAGGATCTCCGACACATCCTCGGGATGGATCACGTAGTCCTGCACCTTCGACGAATCATACACTTCGAGCTCCTGCAGCATCGAAGCCAGCGAGGTGACAGTCCCGCCGACGCCGATCCAGCGCTTGACATTCCGCATGGACTCCATGAGATCCGTCTCACGGAAAAGCGTGAAGCAATGCTTCTTCAGCTCGCCGCGGCCTCTGGCCGTGGTGGTATCGAACTGCTTCGAGCAGCGCACGCACCCGAGGCGGAAGCTGTGGCGCGCTCCGACATCGGTGCCGAATCCCACGCAGATCTCTGTCGAGCCGCCGCCGATATCGACGACGGACGTGATGACGCCGGACGTCCCGGCCGCGCCGATGTAGCTATAGTACGCTTCCTCCTTCCCCGAAAGAATGCGGACAGGCACGCCGAAGGCTGCCGTCACTTCATCAGCAAATTCCTCCCCATTCGACGCATCGCGCATGATGGACGTACCATAGGCGAAGATATCCTTCGCCCCTTCGAGCTTGGCCATGGCGGTAAATTCCCCCACAGCAGAGAGCGTCCTTTCCTTCGCTCCCTGACCGATGGTCGCCTTATCCGTCATGCCCTCCCCCAGCCTGGTACTGCGAAGTTCTTTTCTGAGGATCTTCCACTCCCCCTTTTCATCCTTCTCTGCCATCAAAAGACGGACCGAATTCGTTCCGATATCAATGATCGCGCGCATAAGAGCCTCCTTGTGGTTATATCGTGTGATACGCTATATTCCATTCATCATTCTATCGTTTTCACAAGAATGAGAAATTAGAAATGCGAAATGAGAAATGGTGGTGCGGCGCAAAAGTAGAAGCGCCGCGAGTTTCATATAAAGTGATAAAAGAATAGCTTCTCATCCTATGCTGCCAATGCAAGCATACCTATCCCTTTGATAAAACTTACGACGCTTTCTATTTTGATGCGCCGTACCCCCATTTCTCATTTATAAATTCTCATTTCTAGGGAAACACTGATTCAATCGTTGTCAGATTTCATTCTTGGATTTTTATACAGAGCGAGGAATCATCTAACGCGAATAGCGAGCTATTTAAGGAAGATGATGACGAAGCTATGTATAAAAATCTATATGAAATCCGACTCTGCGATTTAATCAGCGTTTCCCTAATTGTCACGCAAATTCATCAACAGAATCCGCATACATCATCCCTAAAACGCATAACAAAAGGAGACATAACTCATCCCGTTACATCTCCTCTCATGCTCAGTCAGAATGGCGGCCGCCGCGGCCGCCCCGTTTGGATTCTACATTTCTCTTCAGATCCAGAAGCCGTTCATCGCTGTCCTTCAGGAAACGGTTCAGCTTGTCTTCAAAAGAAGCAGGGGCTTCATGGCGCTGCGAACGATAACCGCCGGCAAACGGACGGCGCTCGGTCATACGCGGCGCTTCATGCAGAGGAGCTCTTCCCTCGAAGCCTTCTTTTCTCTGGAAACGATGCTCGCTTCCTTCCTTCTTCGGAAAACGTGCCTCCTTCTTTTCTTCCGTCTTCGGCTGCGCCTGCTTGACAGAAAGCGCGATCTTGCCCTTCGCATCGATGGAGATGACCTTCACCTTCACCCTATCCTTCACCTTGAGATACTGAGCCACATCGCTCACGTATTCATCGGCGACTTCTGAAATATGAACCAGCCCCACCTTGTTTTCCGGCAGCTCCACAAACGCACCAAATTTCGCGATCCCTGAAACGGTACCTTCCACGATACTTCCGACTTCTAAAGCCATCTAACAACAAAATCCTCTCTGGGAAACGGCATCCGCCTCCCCAATGCCTGCGATATAAATACGGTTTAAATTATACGTGATTTTTTAAGGAATAGCAAGAAGATTGAAGAGAGATGAAAGGTGACTAGGGAAACACTGATTCAATCGTTGTCAGAGTGAATCAGCGTTTCCCTAGCTACCAGTCACTAGTCACTAGCTACTAGTCACCAACCTCATCTCACATAAGGCACTTCTCCGGGCTTCACAAGACCGAGCTCCTGACGAGCCTTCTTTTCAAGCTGTCCGTCATCCTTGAGATCCTCACGCTTCTTTGAGAGCTCCGCCTTCTCCTTGGACAGCCTCTCCTTCTCCTCCAAAAGCAGCGTCTCCTGCTGGCGGATCTGATAGAAATGATACCCGCTGTGCAAGACGATGTAGAGCGAGAGAAGAACCACGATGACGAAAAGGACACGCAGGAACGGGCTGTGCGGGAAAAGCCGTACCAGAAACGGCGATTTCCTTCTCCTAGTCACGAGGCTCCCTCCCTAAGAGCTGGTTCACCAGCTTGTACACCTTCGGCTCTGCTGCGAGCTTTCTTTCATACTCCGCCTTCTTCTCCGCTTCCGCAAAGCCATAGTCCAACCATGTCTGGGCTTCCTTCCAGCGATCCGTATCATCGTAGAGTGCCACGATCATGAGACGGCCATCGCGCTCTGCGGAAGCGACGAGACAATCGCCCGCCGCTTCCGTCATGCCCGTCTTCACGCCATTCGCCCCTTCATAGTGGCTCGTCAGAAATTCATTGCGGTTTTCCACATTGCGATAGACCCCATTCCGATACGTCATCGGATACACAGGACGCTTCACGATGTCACGGAAATCAGGATTCTTCATCGCATACGCCGCGATCTTCGCCATATCATAGGCCGTCGTATAGTGGTTCGGATCCGTAAGACCATTCGGATTCGCGAAATGGGAATCATGCACACCGATAGAAGCTGCCTTTTCATTCATCATCTCGATGAAACGACCATACGAACCGCCCACCGTCTCTGCGACAGACACAGCCGCATCATTCCCGGAGATCAGCATCATCCCATACAGCAGCTGGTGAAGCGAGAGCGGCATATCCGGCCTAAGGCCGATGTTCGTGCCATCCTGCGCCATCGCGCGCGAAGAGATCACCGCATTCTGGGTGAGCTTCGCCTTGCCCTCTTCGAGCGCAATGATACAGGTCAGGATCTTCGTCGTACTTGCCGGATAGATACGCAGACTCCCTTCCTTATCCGCCAGCACCTCTCCCGTATTCCCATCGATCAGCGCAGCCGAGACTGCCTTCGAAGGAGGCGGCGGCGCGATCATTGGCGGTGTGGGCGGCGGCGGTGTCACCCAGATGAGCGCGCCCAGCCCGCAGCCGCAAACAATAAGCAACAGAAGTAAAATGGATAGTAATTTTTTCATGGAAATCGTCCTTTGAAAATAAAGGTTCAAGGTTCAGGGGCAGCCTCGTGGGGGGCGTGCCGTCCACTGATTGTGGATGAAAGCTTTGCTTAAATGAGGAATGAAGGTGGCGGCTTCGCCGCGAGTATATATAGGGCGATGCCCGAAGGCAGTATTCAAGTCACCAGTCACTTGAGCAATGCTATTAAGTTAAGCGGCAGCACATTCTTGGCTCCCCATCGGGGGAGCTGCCCGGAGGGCTGAGGGGGCAGCACTACAGTATATCCAACATTGTTCGATGACCGCTGGCATGCCCCTATTGCCTTCCGCACTTCCCCCGAAGGGGGAAGCAAGTCATTACGGCGCTAACAATTTCCTTAACTTAACAGCATTAGTCACTTGAGGTATCTCATCCCTGCTTTCGCACATCCATCGTTTATCGGTCTGCAAGAAAGATTTCTCGCTATGCTCGAAATGACAACGCAAGAGTCTGATGTCTCCAAGTCTCCTAGTCTAATCCCTAGTCCCTAGTCACTTTCTTCCCCCTTTTATCGATATCAAAATCACTGACGACACGTTCACCGCGATCCTTCCGGATGCCCTGATTCAGCGCCTCGGTATAGGCTCTGCCATCCTCTTCGGAGGACAGCTCATAAATGACCGTATTTCCGCAGCAGATTCGATCTCCCTCAAGAACGGCATCGGGGACATGCCCTGCGTGATAGAGCTTCACGAGCTTGCCTGCGGTGAGATAGAGACGCTCCTTCTGGCTGTACGCATTGTCCTGGGCGGGTGAGAACGCTTTCTTCCCATTCACCACGATCCAGTCATCCTTGACCTCGACATGCTTGCCGGAGTACGCATTCATCCATTTGAGATTCTTATGGATGCGGTCACTGGTCTTGGGGTGATTGCCCGGGGCAAGGATCGCCTTGATGCCTGACGGCGAGCTCTCGCCGTATTTCGCGCGCAGCACTTCCATGGACGCCGCACCGCCTCCCGGATTATAGCCCGCCTCGACCAGGTACTGGAAACCCCAGTCATCCGCCTGCTTTTCCTGATCCTTGGTGAAGACCGCATTCGACACATAGTTCGCCGCGATATTTCCCAGAAGGTACTCGCCATACGAGGCGTCTCCGAGATAAATATTCAGTGCCGTCACCAGCCCCACGCGCTTCTTGAGGCCGCTCACGCTGTGTCGCTTCTCGCCGTGAGCGATCTCATGCGCCATGACGTAGGCCAGCTCATCATCATCCATCTGATCGAGCGTCCCCTTATTCACGCAGAGCACACCGCCCAAACTGGCAAACGCATTGATGTCCTCGCTCGGCGACACGTAGACCTTGTAATCCCGCAGCACATGCCCCGTATCCTTCAGGTTCTGGTACACGGTCTGCACACGGTTATCCGCTTCCGCCGAGTCATAGACGCCCGTCTCCTGCTGGCACTGATCCAGAAGCTGCAGCTGGTTGTGATCGTCCATTTTGGAGTAGTAGCTGGAAATGAAAACCATCGCCGCCGCACCATACAGGATCTTCTCCGCCGTCGACGCCGCATACGCTGTCATCGGATACGCTATGGGCGCCGCCACACAAGTCAGCGCCAGAGCCGCAGAGATACTGCGTTTCTTCCATGATCTCATAGAAACACCTCCTCATCATGATCGTGTCATTCTTCTGGTCATATTGTACCACAAAACAGAGGGAGATTTCGGAATGACGATGCGGGAAAAGGATTTGCTATAGGGATGCAGCATTCTCCCTCCTTCCCTTGGAAGGAGGTGCCCCGAATGGGCGGAGGTTGGCTTCCTCTATAGGTTGAAAAGAAATGTGAGATATGCCTTTCCCCGTTTCGTCATCCCGAGCGCAGCCGAGGGATCTTTTTCGTTGGCGGTAAGACGGAGAGTGTTTGACAGCAGGGAACCGGAAACACCGTATCGCGGAAGGGCGGAGGCGGTGCTTCCCCTAAAAGGCTTAGCGAAGGGGTCATGGGAAAAGGGGACGGAAAAGATTTCTCGCTTTCGCTCGAAATGACGATGCGAAAAGACGGCATTCTTCCTCCTTCCCCCGCAAAGGGACGACCCGAAGGCGATGTGCGAGGAATTGCAGTCCTATTCCTACGGCATTCTCCCTCCTTTCTCTGGAAGGAAGTGCTCCAAAGGAGCGGAGGTTGGTTTACAGCGGAATGAAAAGAAATGGGAAGAGACGTTTCCCCGTTTCGTCATCCCGAGCGCAGCCGAGGGATCTTTTTCGTTTCCCGTTTCCGTTTTCCTTCGTAATGCTGTCTGCATGAAGCACCGTGATCCTCAGTTGTTTGGAGAGCGGTGCTTCCCGCTATCCGCTCCCCTCACAGCTTTTGCCTGACCGCGAACGAAAAAGATTTCTCGCTTTCGCTCGAAATGACGACAGGGGGAAGGCGGAAGAAGTAAAGGAAAAATCGGTCAACCGCAAAATGAGCCACCAAAAATGCGGCGCATTTTTAAGGAAACGCTGATTAAATCGCAGAATCAGATTTCATCAGTGTTTCCTTAATGCGCCGCAGCTTTTCGCTTGAGGTTCCAGGGAAACTCCCAAATCACTAGTCCCTAGTCACTAGTCACTAGTCACCAGTCACTTCTCTCTCTGGAAGAAAAGGAAGATCATCGGGATGACGAGGAGCGTGAAAAGTGTCGAGGTGATGAGGCCGCCGATGATGACCCAAGCCATAGAGCTTCGCGTCTCCGAGCCGGCCGTCAGCGCGAGGGCTGTCGGGAGCATGCCGACGATCATGGTGAAGGTCGTCATGAAGATCGGGCGCAGACGCGCACGGCCGGCCGCTATGACAGCCTCTTTTGCCGCCATGCCGTGCTGATGCATGAGCGTCAGCGTATAGTCAAGGAGCAGCGTGCCATTCTTCGCTACCACGCCATCCATGACGATGATCCCGATCATGGAATAGATATTGATGGTGTCATTCATAAGGAAGAGGAAGAGAAGCGAGCCGATCAGGCCGAAAGGCAGTGAGAACATGCGGATGAAAGAGGTCTTTACCGATTCATAGAGGACGGAAAGGATCATGTACACGAGGAGCATCCCCATGAGAAGCGCCGACAAAAGCTCTATGAAGCTTTCACGCATACTGTCAGCCTGTCCGGAGAAGCGGAAGTTCACCGATTTCGGAAGTCCTGCCTGATGGAGATCCTTCGTGAAACGCTGGATGAGCCCGTTCAGATCCTGCCCGCCGGGATTCGCGCCGATGATGACAGCACGCTGCTTGTCCGTACGCAGGATGGTGATCGGCCCCGTCTCATCCCTGAGCTCTGCCACATCAGACATGCGGATGATGCCCGTCTGCCCTTTGATCGGGATCGCCGCCAGATCACTTATCCGATACGACTCTCCGCCCTTGAAATAAACATGGATATCCGTGTCATTGCCGTTATTTTGCGGATCATTCGGCAGGACGCCTGCGCCCGCACCGCTGATCGCGGACGACAGTGTGTCATAGAGAGAGCCGACCGTGACGCCGTAGTGTTTCAATTTCTCACGGTCAGGGATGAGGGAGATTTCCGGCAGCCCCTCCTGATACGTACAGCTGACATCCGTCACGCCGTAGGCACCGCTCTTCAGCATCTGCTGCGCCATCTCGGAGGCACGGATAAGATCAGCCATGTCATTGCCGCGCAGCTCCAGACGGAAGGCGCCCCCGCCATTTTCCAGCCCGCCGCCGGCAGTACCGGAGACAGACGCCTGATCCTCCTTGATGCGGACATCGCCGTCTGTGATATTGTCATCGATCCATGTGCGCATCTCGTTTGTGATAGACCAGATATCACGGCTGCGATCCTGCCGATCGACAAGAGAGACGCGGATACGGCCGGAATTTACCCCGCTGCCCCCGCCGACCATCGCCATGTAGGACTTCACCTCAGGCACCTCGGCAAGGTAGCTCTCGAGCTTAGTCGTGACAGCATCCGTGCGCTCGACAGACGCATCCGTCGGGAGCTGGATCTTCACATTGAAGCCGCTCTCATCCGTGCGCGGCATGTACTCCATCCCGATCCAGCCGAGCGGCACCATCGCCATGAAAAGGAAGAATGCGATGGCGACACCGCCGAAGAGCTTCTTCGTATGCCTAAAGCTCCAGGCGATGGCCTCTCCGTATGCATCCTCCATCCTCTGCTCGATCTTCTCCACCGTGCGCCAGAGCTTCGTATCCGGGACATGTACGCCGTTCTTGAAAAATTTCGATGCCAGCATCGGTGTCAGCGTGAAGGAGATGAACAGGGAAAAGAGAGAAGCAAAAACGATCGTGAGACCGAACTGCTTGAAAAACTGCCCCGTCATGCTCGACATGAAAGCGATCGGGAGGAAAACCACCACATCGCAGAGCGTGATCGCAATGGCGGCCATGCCGATCTCCATACGCCCTGTTACCGCCGCCTCCTTTGCGTCCTCCCCCTTGGCCAGATGTCGATGGATATTCTCCAAAACAACGATCGAGTCATCGACAAGGATCCCTACACAGAGCGTCATCCCCATGAGCGACATCATATTGAAGGAAAAGCCTGCCATGTACATGACGAAGAATGTGGAAATGAGTGACGTCGGGATCGCAATGATGACAGACGCCGTCGAGCGCCAGCCGCGCAGGAAGAAGAAGAGCACGAGCCCCGTCGTAATGAGCCCTTCGATGAGCGTCGAAAGCGTATTATGGAGCGCCGTGCGCACGTAGTCCGCCGAATCATTCACTACGACAAACTGATAATCCGGATACTCCGCCCGCATATTCTCCAAGACCTTCATCACACCATCTGCCGTCGAGACGAGATTGGCATTGCTGTTCTTATAGATGGAGATCCCGATGGCATCCTGTCCATTGATGCGCGCAAAGCGCGACACCCTCTGGTCCTGACGCACGACCTCACCCACCGCGGAAATCGGGATCACCGCGCCATTTCCGCAGGTGAGATGGATCTTACGGATATCCTCCACCGTATCATACTGCGCAGAGAGACGGATCTGCGTCTGGCGCGTATCCGTGTAGGACGAGCCCGCCGGAGCCAGCTTATTCTCCTTCTTGAGCGTGGAAATGATATCATTCATCGTGATGCCGTAGTAGGCGAGCTTGTCGCGGTCCACCTTCACCGCGATCTCCTTGCTTCGCCCCCCGTGCAGCTCCACATCCGACACACCGTCTGCCTTCGTGAAATCATTCGTGAAGGTATTATCCGCCATGGAATACATCTCATCCAGCGGATGGCTCGACAGTACCGCCAGATCGATGATCGGCGCCGCATCCATATCGCGCTTTTCTACAATAGGATCATCCGCATCATCCGGCAGCTTTCTGCGGATACGGTTCACCTTCTCTGAAGCATCGATCGCCGCCGCATCCGCATCCGCATCGAAATTCAGCTCCAGCGTCACATCCGAACGCCCCGTGCGCGACTTCGACGTGATATGCTTCACATTCGACACCGAAGACAGCGCATCCTCCAAAGGCTTCGTGATCTGCTGCTCGACCGACTCCGCATCCGCGCCATCATAGCGCACCGACACGATGACATAGGGCACATTGATATTCGGATACAGCTCCACACCGATGCGCCAATAGCTGTACAGCCCAAGCACCACGAAAAATAGCACGATCATAAAAATGCCGATCGGGTGCGTCACGGAATACCGGGTCAGATTGAATGACTTCATGCATGCCTCCGGAAATAACGATGGAAACGGGAACTAAGTGACTAGTAACTGGTAGCTAGGGATTAGGGGCACAAAGCGTCGCACCACTTAGCCTTCCCCATCAGGGAAGGCTATTTAAGTTAAGGAAATCGTTAGCTACGTAACGTCTTGCTTCCCCCTTCGGGGGAAGTGCCGAAGGCAATAGGGGCATGCTAACGGTATAGCGTGCTATGTTGAATAGTCCGATGCTATCGATATTCCAACACTTTCATGCAATACCGCTACGTAGCCCCCTCACCCCATCGCGGAGCTCCCCCGATGGGGAGCCAAGAACGTTCTGCCGCTTAACTTAATAGCATTACCCATCAGGGACGGCTGTGTTCGTCGATAGCGGTGCTCTCGTATCGCAGCCTTCCCCATTGGGGAAGGGGGACCGCGCCAGCGGTGGATAGGGTGCTCTCGTAAACGACGCACTTGAGACGATCTTTCCCACTCTTTTTCATACCGCTTTCCCCATCCAACCTCCGCCCCTTCGGGGCACCTCCTTCCATAGGAAGGAGGGAGTATCCACGCGAGCCCCTTCCCTTGGAAGGGGCTGCCGAGCGCAGCGAGGCGGGGTTGGCTTCCTTTTGGGCGGCGAAGCCGCCACCTTCATTCCTCATTCCTCATTCCTCATTCGAGCAGAGCTTTTCCCCGCAATCCATGAGCGCCCCGCCTATGGGCTAACCCCTAGTCACCAGTCACTAGTCACTAGTCACTAACCCCTAGTCCTTCACCTCTACGACCATTCCATTTTTGAGCTTAGACAGATTCGTCACAGCCGCCCTCTCGCCAGCTGCCAGGCCGCTCCGGATCTCCACCATCTCATCATTGGAAACGCCGAGCGTGACAGGCACCTCTTCTGTGCGGCCATCCTCATCCACCACATAGACCAGTTTCTTCCCATTGTGATCGATGACAGCCGTCTTCGGAAGGAGGAGCACATCCTTCTTCTGCATCGCCGTCACCTCCGTCCGGCCAAACATCCCACCGCGGATCTGCGCTGCGGGATCTGTAAGTACAAGACGCACCTTGTACGCATGCGTATCCGCATCCATCGCCGGACTGATATAGCGGATCGTCCCCTTCACCGACTCCCCGAGCGAATCGATCGACACATCCAAGCTCATCCCCTCTTGCAGGATCCCGACATCCTGCTCCGCGACCTGACAGTCCAGATACAGCTCACTCGTATCGACGACCGTGAGCAGCTTCTCTCCTGCCGTGGCCCACTCGCCCGCTTCTGCCCTCCGATAGCTTACGATACCGGAAAGAGGAGAAAGAAGCGTCATGTCCGCCTGCTGATTCGTGAGCGCCTCCACCGCATAACGCGCCTTCTCCGCAGCCGCCTCCTTGCCGGCGATCACCGCCGGACGGCCGCCGACAGACTGGCTCGTCAGACCTTCGAGCGCCGCCTTCGCCTCCATCATCGCGCGATACCTGTCATCGCGATCCTGACGGGACACCGCCCCCTCATCGAAAAGCTGCTGGTAACGTTCATACGTCGTCAGCGCATTCTCATAGTCACTCTGCGCCTTCATCGTCCCCGCGTCATACTCTGCACGGCTCGTCACCGCCTCAGCCGCTGCCTGCGCGCTGCCTGCGCGGTTCTCTCCGATAGAGATCGAGACATCCTTCGTATCCTGACGAAGGAGCACATCCCCAAGAGACACCGCATCCCCCAGGTCCACCGCCACCTCTGCGATACGGCCAGCATACTTCGGAGAAATATCCACCGAAGCCTTCGGCACCGTCTCCCCCGAGAGCACGATCCGCTTCATCATATCCTGCCGCACAAGCGTCACGACCTTCACCGTCGGACGCACCTCGGCCTTCTTCACCCCCTGCCCCCCGCGATGGGTATAGACATAAATGCCCCCCATCAAGAGAAAAAGCAGGACAGCGAAGGAAATATATTTCATGCGCTTCGAATGAAGCCAGTCAGATAACATAGTGCCTCCTTGAAAAAAGGAATATAGATGCAGCCGGTTCTAACGGTTCTGAAGGGGAGTGACACCCGAAGACGTTACAAGCCCCTAGGGAAACGCTGATTAAATCGCAGAGTCAGATCTTACAAGAATTTTTATACATGACTTCGTCATAGCCTTCCTTAAATAGCTCGCTATTCGCGTCAGGTTATTCCTCGTCATATATAAAAATTCAAGAGTAAAATCTGACAACGATTGAATCAGTGTTTCCCTAGCCCGTCCATATCATTTGTTTTATTATACTGGATTCGTAAATACTTTTACAGAGAACGGCAGAACATTTTATCCTTATCCGCCCCTTCGGGGCGGAGGTTGGCTTTCGTAGCGGGAATGAAAAGAAATGGGAAGAAACGTTTCTCCGTTTCGTCATCCCGAGCGCAGCCGAGGGATCTTTTTCGTTGGCGGTAAGACGGAGAGTGTTTGACAACAGGGAACGGGAAACACCGTATCACGGAAGAGCGGAGGCGGTGCTTCCCCTAAAAGGCTTAGCGAAGGATCGTGGGAAAAGGGGACGAAAAAGATTTCTCGCATTCGCTCGAAATGACGATGCAGGTAAGCCGCTATAGGTTGAAAAAGAATGTGAGATACGCCTTTCCCCGTTTTGTCATCCCGAGCGCAGCCGAGGGATCTTTTTCGTTGGCGGTAAGACGGAGAGTGTTTGACAGCAGGGAACGGGAAACACCGTATCGCGGAAGGACGGAGGCGGTGCTTCCCCCTAAAAGGCTTAGCGAAGGGGTCGTGGGAAAAGGGGACGAAAAAGATTTCTCGCATTCGCTCGAAATGACAATGCAGGGAAGCCGCTATAGGTTGAACCCTGAACCCTGCGCCCTAAACCATGCTATAATAAAGAAAAGTTTTGAAAATGAAAGGAGCCCCATCATGAAACTTGTCATCATCAATACCCTCTCCGAAGACAAAATCAAATCCCTGAAAAAAGCCGTCCCCGGCGCTATCGTCGAATCCTACAAATCACCGAAAGAAGCCATTCCCCATGTCGCAGACGCCGACGCCATCGCCATGTGGGGCTTCCAGGACGCAGAGCCCATCCTCGCCGCCGGGCCAAACATCCGCTGGGTACACTCCCTCTCTGACGGTGTCGAGCGCCTCCTTTCCCCCTCCATGCTCTCACGCCCCACCCACCTCACGAATTCCCACGGCGTCCACGACCGCGCCGTCTCCGAACACACCCTCGCCCTGCTCCTCGCATGGATGCGCCGCATCCCAGACGCCGTCCGCCACCAGAGCGCCCATGAATGGATACGCCCCCGCGGCGACACCCTCTTCGGCAAGACCATCCTCATCGTAGGCTTCGGCAGCATCGGCCGCGCCATCGCCCAGCGAGCGAAAGTCTTCGAGACCCGCATCCTCGCCGTAAAGAAACACCTCTCTACAGAAATGTTCGCTGACCATGTCTATCTCGAAGACCAGCTCGCCGAAGTCCTCCCGGAGGCCGACATCGTCATCGCCGCCCTCCCTGCGACGCCCGAGACAGATCACTTCTTCGGAGAGAAGGAATTCGCCCTCATGAAGAGATCCGCCCTCTTCATCAATATCGCCCGCGCCTCCGTCGTCGATGAAGCCGCCCTCATTGACGCCCTCTCGCAGAAAGAGATCGCCGGTGCCTGCATGGACGTCTTCTCGAAAGAGCCCCTCCCCGGCGATCACCCCTTCTGGCAGATGGACAATGTCATCATGACCCCGCACATCGCCTCCATGGTTCCCGACTTTTGGGACAAACTCACCAGCCTCCTCCAGATGAACTTTGTCGCCTTCGCCCACGGAGATAAACTCATGAACGAAGTCGACAAGAAAAAAGGATACTAAGATCTAAAAAATGCGGCAAAAAGGAGATAGCGGTGTTCTCGTTTCGTAACCTTCCCCATAGGAAGGAAGGAGGGAGCGTCCACGCACGCCCCTTCCCTTGGAAGGGGCTGCCGAGCACAGCGAGGCGGGGTTAGCTTCCTTTTTTGCGGCGAAGCCGCCTCCTCTTTGCCTTCCCCACGCGGGGAAGACTTTGTCCATCGGCATTGTTTTCCCCACATATCCTATACTCGCTCTGACGATATGGGGATAGTGGTATCCCCGTTTCGCAGCCCCCCGTTCAAATAGCATCCCCATACGCACAATAAAGCCGCCCTGCGGCGCTACTTGCATAGCGCCGCAAGGCGGCTTATATATTTCAACAGGGGCGATTTCATGACATCCGGCAGGAGGTAAAGGGGACCCCTGTTGACAACGATATAGATGCAGGGCTCTGCCCTTCTGCGGAAGGTTCGTAGTGAGAGGGTGCTCCGGCCGGCTGCATCAGCCGGAGCCCGTGATCTCACTTGACCTTCTGTACCTGTTTCCGCTTGCCTTAGCCTTCTGCTCTTTCTGCTGTGGCTTTTTCAGAAGCAGCCATCGCCTGCAGTTCCGGCTTGAATTCTTCTACCAGCTCTTTTTCAGCTTCTGCGCCGCGAGAGAGTGCATTGTAGATGATCTCTGCCATTTCATAGCGGGTCATGGTGCGTTCGCCGTGGAATTCGCCGTCCGGGTAGCCCTGGACGATGTCATTGCCCGCGAGGCGGGAGACGGCTTCATACGCCCAGTGGTTTTCCGGTACATCCGGGAAATCCTTCGACATATTCGGATTCAGGACGGAGAGGAGAGCGTCCATGCGGGCAGTGAGGTCAGCCACCTGTGCTTTCAGCGCATTGCTTTCCTCACGGGAGAGCTTGTTGCCGCCCTTGCCGAGGCGAACGGATACGCCGCCGCCTACCATGTTCTCACCGGTGCCGAATGCGGTGGAGAGGTTCACCATCACATCATCGTTCGGGCGGTAGAAGGCGCCGAGCGCTGCTGCGGTCTCGCTGCCGTAGTTGCCGATCGCAGCGGCGATGTTCCACTTGGAGTCCGGGTCGAATTCCATGGGGTGCAGGTTTGCCATAGCCGCTGCATTGGCCCCCACTTTGTTTACCTTACCTTCCAAATCATTCTTCACCTGGTAGAGCTGACCACCGTTCACCGCATCTTTGCTGCCTTCAGAAATACTGCCGTCGGCTACATTGGAAATCACCGTTCCACCTGCATTGATACCAGAACTATCAATCTTGATGTCCGTCCCTTTCACAGTAAACGAGTCAGATGCAACGCCACCAGTAACATCCAAACCATTTTTCATGTTCACTTTGTCATTGAACGTAGATTCACCAGTGACATTTAATCCACCAGAAGAAACAGTCAATCCATTCTTTACTTCCGCCCCGTTTTCAAAAGTGGCTATTTCATTGAATGTCGCCTTGCTATTAACAGTCAGCGTAGTATCTTTGCCCGCTTCGCCTAAGGTGGTATTTCCATAAACGCCCAGGTCTTTCATCACGTCGGCGTAGTCCATGGTGACCTTGCCAGTGGTAATGGTATTACCCTTAATGGTAGTATTGGTTGCCCCACCTTCTGTAAACGCCTCTTTGGCTGCTGAATGTTTAAAAGTAGTACCTTCATCAGTGGTAGACAGCTCCGCTTTTCCATTTTCACCTTTGATGGCTACACGAGATTCATCTACTGTATTGGTGGTATGATTTTCTTTGCTACCATCAGCCGATTTCAAATCAAAATTATTCTTTGTTGCAGTTTGATTAGTCGTCAGCGTATTACCATCCTTATCTTTCAAAGTTTGTTTGCTCTGTGTGGCACTATTGGTGACGTGGTTGGTATTGCCATCTTGGTCTTCCAACTTATAGTTGTTACCATCTGCTTTCTGATTGACTGACAATGTATTGCCATTAGTATCCTTAATTTCGGTATAGGTCTTCGTCGACGTTTTCTTTGTGACATTACTACCATCTGCATCTTTGACTGTTTCATTCAGTTTGGCCTTGTCACCATCCATGTAATGATCGGTTCGAGACCCTACGAAACCATTGTCGGTAATATCTTTACCATTATCCACACCACTCTGCAGGGTATTAGCCAAGATATAGCTTCTCGAAGTGTAATCACCATACTTGTAAGACCCTTTGACACCATCATTAGCATCTACAGTCAGCCGTCCACCGTCTGCGCCAGCAGCTGCACCAGCCGTCAGCTTCTTGGTATTGGTTTCATTCGCATTTACCTTGTTAGTGCCAATAGTGCCACCATTAATCACGGTAATGTCTTTAGGTGTACCGTTTCCAAAAGTTGTACCCGTAGTCTTATCGGTAGTAACGGTCATATCTCCTGCTTGGTCTATGATGTTTCCATCAGTCATTGTGCGAGAGGTAACAGCACCTACAGATTCCTTGATAGTTTTATCTGCATCTACCTTGATATCTACACCGTCTTTGGAGACCTTCACTTCATTAGTACCCACCTTATTGGTCACTGATTCGGTGCCTTCATTGGTCACATTTTTAGCGGTATTGGAAATATCTCCATGTTCTGCTTTGTTGATAATACTTCCATTGCTCACCGTAGTTTCCTGATCACCTGACAGAATGTTGTTTTCCTGACCGCCGGTGATATTGTTGATCTGACCGCCTCCCACGGTATTGGTCTGTTTCCCAGTGACAGTGTGATTTTCCGCACCAGTGACAGTGGTATCAAGTCCGCCGTTGAAGTTCTCCGTCGCCTTGTCTGTCACGGTGGTGGTCAGCTTGCCGCCTACGATATTCGTCATATTGCCGGTGGCGTTGTTCACGATATCCTTTGCATCGTTTGTGATAGTGCCGTCTTTGGATGTATTGGTAATTCCATCCGCTTTCACCTCAATGGAAGATGAAGTTTTATTCGCATCTTTAGAAGTGACATTATACCTAATCTGGTCAGCCCCTTGATTGATGGTGCTGGAGCTGTCCTTATTGGTCACAGATGTCTTTTCTCCATTTACCGTTTGTGTATTGGTCAAAGATGATTTAAGATTCCCATCTGCATCCTTCTCCGTGATAGAAATGGTGTTTCCTTCTGCCGTTTTCTTTTCAAAATTGGATTTATTTCCATTGACAAGCTGCTCCTTGGTCTCGGTCGCAGTCTGATAATAAGTATGTGTATTCCCAGCAGAGTCAGTCATCTTGTTAGACACACCATCTGCTGTCACATTGGAAGTGGCTCCTTTCCATTCGCCGGTGATCTTCTCGTCTTTGGCATAATTGAACGTCCCTTTTTCATTGTGGGTGAACTGGCTCTCGGTGGTATTGCCCTTCTCATCTGTTACTTTAGCCAGATTCGAAATCTCATCCGCCGTGATGGTGGTAGCACTATCATGCTTTTTACCGTTTTTCAGCTCATCATTTTTCATGGAGATCTTGTCTACATTGAGCTTGCCATTGACCGTTAGGTCTTTCTCTACAGTGACATTTTTCTCAAATGTCGCGTCCTTCTCCGCGGTCAGTGTGCCCTTCAGCGTGGTTGCGCCGGTGACATCAAGCGTACCGCCGACCGTGGTATTCTCGAGGCTGGATTCACCAGTCACACTGAGCGCGCCTTTCACATCCGTCTTTTGGAGCGTGGTATCGCCGCTGGTCACGGTCAAACCTTTATCCATCTCTACGGCTTCCTTAAATGTCGCCTTTTCAGTGGTGGTGAGCGTACCATTGACTTTCGTATTCTTGAGGCTGGATTCGCCAGTCACAGTGAGCGCACCATCCACATCCGTCTTTTTGAGCGTGGTATCGCCTGTGACAGAGAGCTTATTATCCATGGTCACGTCGCCCTTGAGGTGCGAAGCATTTTCCACGTTCAGAGAGCCAGCATCCACGCCATCGCCTATCAGCTTGCCTTTCGCAGTCACATCTTTTTTCGCAGTCACATTGCCAAGGTTATCGACAGTCACATTGCCTTCGATCGTAGTTTCGTTTGTAGCGTCAATGCGGTCGATTCCGGCGGTGCGCTGCTTGATGGTAGTGATATCGTTCTTATTGTTCTGAATGTTATTTGCATTGGTCTGGATCTTGCCCTCGAGATCGATATCCTTCGCTTTGAGGTCAGCGATATTCGTTGTCACTTTGCCATCCAGCGTAGTGATTTCCCCTTCCAGCTCGTTATCTTTATTCTCGCGTGCCGTCTTTTCAGCATTGATTTGCCCTTCCAGCTCAGCGTCTTTCGCTTGGAGTTTACCAATGGCTGTTGTATTGTCGCCAATCTTACCTTCTGCGGCAGTAATTGCATTATCGACATAAGTCTTATCCGCTTTCTTTGCCAATTCATCTGCCATCGTGTCTTTGATTACTGATTTCCCAGCATCACTCAGATTATCGAGACTGGTATTCGCTTTGCCGTCAAGTGCAGTCGCATTCGCTTTCTTTGCCAATTCATCTGCCATCGTGTCCTTGATTACTGATTTCCCAGCATCACTCAGATTATCGAGACTGGTATTCGCTTTGCCGTCAAGCGCTGTCGCATCCGCTTTCTTTGCCAATTCATCTGTCATCGTTGTCTTGATGACTGCTTTCCCAGCATCACTCAGATTATCGAGACTGGTATTTGCTTTGCCGTCAAGCGCTGTCGCGTCCGCTTTCTTTGCCAATTCATCTGTCATCGTTGTCTTGATGACTGCTTTCCCAGCATCACTCAGATTATCGAGACTGGTATTCGCTTTGCCGTCAAGCGCTGTCGCATCCGCTTTCTTTGCCAATTCATCTGTCATCGTTGTCTTGATGACTGCTTTCCCAGCATCACTCAGATTATCGAGACTGGTATTTGC
>OJJV01000050.1_pt1 | contig 141404 bp, 108 predicted proteins | sample 1596391 | NCBI WGS metagenome assembly OJJV01 (sample SAMEA4350164, study PRJEB24818) | metagenome | biome: human; feature: gut; material: faeces | place: Denmark | collected 2013-09
GGCCTTCTCCCCCCCTTCCGCCAGCGTCGCAACAGAGGTCTCGCTTCCCTCGACCAGAGCCTCTGACGGCAGCTGCAACTCGTTCTCTGTCAGATTACTGCCTTCCGCCAGAATGACCGCCTTCTCGATGCAGTTCTGGAGCTCACGAATATTCCCGCTCCAGTGGCAGTCCTTCAAAGCGGCCTTCGCCTCCGGATCGATGTCCTCTACCTCGCGGTGGTACTTCTCGTCGAACCTTTTTATGAATATCTCCGCGAGCGGAACGATGTCTTCCGGGCGCTCCCTCAGGGCCGGCAGATGGATGCTCATCGTGTTGATCCTGTAGAAGAGATCCTCACGGAATGTGCCTTCCTGCACCTTCTGGCGCAGATCCATGTTCGTGGCGCAGACAAGGCGGATGTTCACATTGCGCGGCTTGGTGTCGCCGACCCTCGTGATCGTCCTGTTCTGGAGAACCCTCAGAAGCTTCGCCTGAAGGTGTAAAGGAATATTCCCGATCTCATCCAGGAAAAGGGTTCCGCCCTCTGCCAGTTCGACCTTTCCGGCCTTGTCGGCATAGGCGTCCGTGAACGCTCCCTTGACGTGTCCGAAGAGCTCGCTCTCGAAAAGGGTCTCCGGAATCGCTCCGGCATCCACGCTGACCATAGGGCCGTTCCGCCGCTCGGAATGATTGTGTATCTCTCTGGCCAGAAGATCCTTACCCGTTCCGTTCTCGCCGGTGATCAGTACCGTGGCATCGGTAGGGCCGATCTTCTCGATTGTCTTCTTGATTTCGGCCATAGCCTGTGAAGTGCCCCAGTACATCCCGGTCGGGCCGGTTGCATATTCATTAGACTGCCGGCTGTCATTCCGGTTCTCCGTCACCGCCCTTTCCAGCGTGGCGAGCAATTTCTCGTTCTCCCAAGGCTTCACGATGAAGTCGAACGCCCCTCTTTTCATCCCCTCCACGGCCAGGGATATGTCCGCGTAGGCCGTGAACAGCACGACTTTCTGGTTCGGGTTGTTGTTGCGTAACTCGCTGAGCCAGAAAAGTCCCTCATTTCCAGTGTTGATGTCCGTGTTGAAATTCATGTCCAGCAGGATCACATCCGGCTGGAAAGCATTGACGGTGCTGATAAGCTGTGCCGGTGACGGCAGGATCTCCACCGCCTCGAACCGCATAGGCAACAAGATCTTCAACGCGGACCGGATCCCCGCATTGTCATCAACCACAAGAACTTTCCCGACTTTCTTCATCTTGGTCACGTTTTTTTTTCAGTGAATCTATTCCGAGGCGGACTCGGTGACGGAGACGTTCTCGACACCGGCGGCTTTCAGGGCGGCGACAAGGGCATCCACCTGCGACTTGTCCTCGAACGGGCCGGCGGTGAACACCACGGCTCCGGCCTCGACGCTCTTGATGAGATCCTTGTCCGAATGCTCGTGGATCGCCGCGATGGCCTCCTCGGACAGAGACTGTCCGTTCTCCGGGTAGATCCTGACCATCATCAAGGTCCTGACCTTCGACTCAAGATCCCTGGCCTTCGACACGCCGATGATCTGGCCATTCTGGAACGCATCGATCTGCGCGTCGCGGAACCCTCTCTTCTTCACCTTGTTAAGGTTGGAAAGAGCATCTTTGTAGGACTTGAAAAGCCCGACGGAATAGGCGTGCTTCCCGGTTGTCGTGGTCCTCTCGAACACAGGACTCAGGCCGTTGAGGTCGGAGACAGAGGCTTTTCTGCTGAGGGTAAATATTCTTATCTGATAGACAATGCCTTCCGGCAGGGTGTTGTTCTCGGCGAAACGTCCTTCCGGGAGGATCATGAACGAATAGTCGAACGAAGGTTTCGGCTTGAGGATCTCCAGATGAAGATCCGGGCCGTAACTGTTTTTGGAGAATGTGTAGCCGGAGGCTGTCCCGACAATATCCTTGTCGGCCTCGGCCTGGAGCCGCCGCGTGTCGATCACGATTCCGTTGGCCAGAAAATCCATCTCGATGTTCTGGAGCTCCTTTACCGCGGCGTTTAAGGAACTGTTCAAGGTCGGAAGCATCAATTCCTTGTCGGATATCTCGGCCGTGAGTCTGGCTTTTTCTTCCGCTGAGGCCGCCGCAAGTTCCGAGCGCATCTTGTCCAGATTCTTTCCGTACCTTGCCACCGAGTCACGCAAGGCTCTAACCTCACGCATCTTTTCCATGTAGCGCTTTGTGCCTTCATCGTGTTGACCATCGTCCGGAACCGCCGCGTCATTGTCGATCCTGGAAGGATCCTTGGCCGGATTCAGGGCTGCCAGAGTCCTCAGCTCGCCTACATCGGTGACGGCTTTCCGGACAGGCATGCTGTCATATTCAAGTACATAGATTGTCACACTGTCGCGGCCGCACTCGCGGTTCGACGCGAAGATGGAATATTTCCCGTCCTCCGTGTTGACGAAAAGGAAGTCGTCGTAAGGTGATGAATATGGAAAGCCCATATTCACCGGCATGTCCCAATCGTTGGTCTCGCTGTTCCAGTTTGAGACATAGAGATCGTAGCCTCCCATGCCGTACAGACCTTTGGAGGCGAAGTAAAGTGATTGTCCGTCAGGGGACAGCATCGGGTAGATCTCGTCCGAGGAACTGGTCATCTGCTCGTTGATCAGCGCCGGTGCGGACCATAGGGAATCCGTCAGATGTGTGCAGTAAATATTCCTGATGCTCTCCTCGTCTTTGGCTGAGTAGTAGATGTCCTTCGCGTCGTCAGGGATGTAGATGGCGCGAGAGAGGTCGTCTCCGCCCAAAGAGTCGAGCTGGTTCGGGGTCTTCCTCCAGCTGAAATCCTTCAGCGGGTAGAACAAGAAGAAGTCCCTGAGCGGGAATGTCCGCTTCGCGACGACAGTCGGCTGGCTGCAGAACCCCATCATGTTCAGTCCATTGCGTGCCATCAACAATTGTTCCTCCGCCTTTGCCGAAGCGGTTGAGTCCAGAATCTCGATGGCGCCTTCGCTGTACTTGACCGCCTCCTCGAAGCTGTAGGCCAGCCGGCACGAGTCAGCCTTGATCATGAGTCTGGTCGGGGAGACTTGCGCGTGAGCCTCTCCGTTGAATGTGATCTGCGCGAGCAGAGTTAGAATGCCGATGAATATTTTGTTTCTCATTCTGAAAAATCTCGGTGATTGCGTCTGCAAAAATAAGAAATACTTGGCAGATAATTTCTTTCTAAGAAAAAAATGCTAAATTTGTACCCTTATTTTTATGCGCAAAAATTAAAAACAATAATAAAAGTACACAATTATGCAAAGTAAAGGTTGGATTAGGCTTGTCGCCATTCTGCTTGCGATCGCTTCCATTTGGCAGCTTTCCTTCACGGCGGTGACTTCCATCCAGGAGAAGAAAGCGGCCAAGTTCGCTGAGAAAGCTGCCGTGGCGGCTCAGAATTCAGCGGCTTTCGCCCAGGTTCCTGAAAATGACCAGGCTTACTATCTGGATTCGATCAGGAAGGAACAGAACAGGGTATTCATTGATTCCATCTCTTCGAAGAAGGTATTCCTCTGGAACACCTACAAGGAGTGCAAAGCCAAGGAGATCAACCTTGGTCTGGACCTCAAGGGTGGTATGAACGTCATGCTGCAGGTGCAGCTTCAGGATCTTGTGAAGGCCATTTCCGGCAACAGCATGAATCCTGAGTTCCAGAAGGCTCTCGCCCTTGCCAAGGAACGCAGCGTTAATTCCAGAGAGGACTACATCACTCTTTTCGCGGATGCGTGGAAGGAAGTGAGCAACGGTCAGCACCTTGCCCAGATTTTCGGTACTTACGAGATGAAAGACAAGATCACCCCGGCCTCCTCAGACGCCGATGTCATCAGTGTCATCCGTGACGAGGCTGAGAGTGCCGTCGCCAACTCGTTCAACGTCCTCAGAAGCCGTATCGACCGTTTCGGTGTGACCCAGCCGTCCATCCAGAAACTTGGCAACAGCGGACGTATCCTCGTCGAGCTTCCGGGCGTCAAGGAGCCTGAGCGTGTGAGGAAGCTCCTTCAGGGAACCGCTTCCCTTGAGTTCTGGGAGACCTATACCAGCCAGGAACTTTCCGGCTATCTTGCCGAGGCCAACGCCAAGCTGGCTGAGATTCTTGCTGGAGAGGCCGACACCACAGCGGTCGCCGAGCCTGCCGCCGAGAATGTAGCCAAAGAAGGTGTTGACTCTCTTCTCAATTCAGAGATCGCTCAGAACCAGGACAATTCCGCTGAGATTGACGCTTACAGAAAGGCCAATCCTCTCTTCGCTGTGCTGAGCCCTTCAGGATCTAACAATGCCTGCATCGGTTTCGCCGCCGCGATCGACACCGCCAAGGTCAACAGGTATCTCGCCATGCCTCAGATCGCCGAGATCTTCCCGGCCGAGTTCAAGCCTATGTGGTCTGTAAAGCCTTCCGAGTATGCTCAGGGCGAGAACATCTTCGAGCTCGTCGCCATCAAGGCCACCTCAAGGGACGGCAAGGCGAAGCTTGACGGAGGTGTGATCACCGATGCACGTGTCGTTTACGACCACGGTTCAAACGGTGAGCCTTCCGTTTCCATGAGCATGAACGCCGAGGGAGCCAATGTATGGGCCCGCATGACCAGCGACAACGTCGGCAAGCAGATCGCCATCGTCCTTGACGACATGGTATATTCATATCCTAACGTACAGAACGCCATCACGGGCGGAAGTTCCTCTATCACCGGTCACTTCACTCCGGATGAGGCCACCGACCTTGTGAACGTCCTCAAGTCAGGTAAGCTTCCTGCGCCTGCCACCATCATCCAGGAGCAGGTTGTAGGTCCTTCACTCGGTGCCAAGTCCATCAACGCCGGTATGATCTCCTTCATCATCGCGTTCCTCTTGGTTCTCGTTTACATGATTTTCTTCTATCAGGGCGCCGGTGTCGCCGCTGACATCGCACTCCTTTGCAACGTGCTTCTCCTCTTCGGAGTCCTCGTTTCATTCGGAGCTGTCCTGACATTGCCTGGTATCGCCGGTCTCGTCCTGACAATGGGTATGGCCGTTGACGCCAACGTGATCATCTACGAGCGTATCAAGGAAGAGCTTGCTGCTGGCAAGGGTCTGGGCAAGGCCGTAGCCGATGGTTACAAGAACGCCTACTCCGCCATCATCGACGGTCAGGTGACCACCCTCCTTACCGGTATCGTCCTTTTCGTGTTCGGTTCAGGTCCTGTCCAGGGCTTCGCCACCACGTTGATCATCGGTATCATCACCTCTGTCCTCACCTCTATCTTCATCACAAGGCTTATCTTTGATGACCGCATCGAGAAGGGCAAGAGCATCGCTTTCGAGAACAACCTCACCAAGAACTTCCTCAAGAACACGCATTTCGACTTCATCGCCGCACGCAAGTGGTCTTACATCATTTCCGGCGCGTTGATCGTCATTTCAATCGTGTCTATCTTCACCAAGGGCTTCACTTACGGTGTTGACTTTACCGGTGGCCGTACCTATGTTGTACGTTTCGACCAGCCGGTAACCGCCGAGCAGGTTCGTGATGCCGCTATCGTTGAGTTTGACGGTGCCGTCGAGGTAAAGCAGTTCGGTGGCGAGAGCCAGATGAAGATCACAACCCAGTACAAGAACGATCAGGAGTCAACTGATGTTGACGCCGAGGTTGAAGCCAAGCTCTACAACGCTTTGAAGCCGTTCTTCGCTGAGACAGACATCACACTTGACGAGTTCAAGTCAACCGTTGACAATCCTAACGGTATCATCTCATCAGACAAGGTCGGCCCTACGATCGCCAACGACATGAAGAGAGACGCCATCATCGCCGTCATCCTCTCCCTGTTTGTGATCTTCGCCTACATCGCCTTCCGATTCAAGGGCTGGACATGGGGCCTTGGTGGAGTCGTTTCACTTGCCCACACCGCGATCATCGTGATCGGTTTCTTCTCATTGTTCTCCGGAATCCTTCCGTTCAACCTTGACGTTGACCAGACGTTCATCGCGGCCATCCTGACCATCATCGGTTACGCCATCAACGACAACGTGGTTATCTTCGACCGAATCCGTGAGTACAGGACCCTGCATCCGAATGTTGACGTGAGGACCAACACCAACCAGGCCATCAACGCGACATTGACACGTACCGTCAACACCTCTGTCTCCACTCTCGTGACCATGCTCGCTATCGCGATCTTCGGTGGTGAGTCCATCAGAGGTCTCGCGGTCGCCCTTATCCTTGGTATCTGCATCGGTACTTACGCTTCCATCTTCATCGGTACACCAGTGATGTTCGATGCTACGATTTGGAACCAGAAGCGCCTTGCCGCCAAGAACGGCACCACAGCCAAATCATCAAAGAAATAATATCTTTGACAAATGAATATGCAAAAGCGCCGACCCGATAGGGCCGGCGCTTTCGATTCGCACAATAGCCATACACCCCCAGTCACTACGTGACAGCCCCGGTAAATAAATAATAATTTGAAATATATCGCGGCATTTTTGCTTATAATCTTTTTTGGACTTACCTTTGTCAGAGAGATTGTAAAACAATTTATAAACCGATAATATTGATTTATTATGAGCGAAGAGAAATTCAGGATTGAATCCGATCTTCTTGGGGAACTTCAGGTTCCGGCTGAGGCCTACTACGGTGTTCAGACACAGAGGGCTCTCAATAATTATAAGATTTCCAACACCAGGATGTGCGACTACCCTGAGTACGTCATCGCCATGGCCTGCATCAAGCTTGCCGCGGCACAGACGAACAAGGAACTCGGAGCTATGGATCCGAAGATCGCCGACGCGATCGTGGAGGCATGCCGCGAGATCATCGACGGAAAGTTCCACGACCAGTTCCCTGTGGACATGATGCAGGGAGGCGCGGGAACATCCGTGAACATGAACGCCAACGAGGTGATCGCCAACAGGGCTCTTGAGATCATGGGACATGCAAAGGGGGAGTACCAGTTCTGCTCACCTAACGACCATGTGAACTGCGCCCAGTCTACCAACGACGCCTATCCTTCTGCCTTCCGCTACGCTTTCATCAGGATGAACAGAAAACTGGAGAAGAGCCTCAAGGATCTCATCGACGCGTTCAAGGAGAAGGGTGAGGAATTCAAGGACGTTATCAAGATGGGCCGTACACAGCTTCAGGACGCGGTTCCTATGACCTCCGGCCAGGAGTTCCACGCCTATGCCACCAACCTTGAGGAAGAGGTTCTGAACCTTGAGAGAAACGTGAATCTTCTCTATGAGATCAACATGGGAGGCACCGCAATCGGTACCGGCCTCAATGCCAAGCCTGGTTTCGCAGAGCTTTGCGCCAAGAAGATGACCGAACTCACAGGCGAGAAGTTCATCGCTGCTCCGGATCTCGTGGAGGCCACTCCTGACACTGGCGCCTATGTCAGCTACTCTGGTGCCCTCAAGAGACTGGCAGTCAAGCTTTCCAAGATTTGCAACGACCTCAGGCTTATGGCCTCCGGTCCTCGCTGCGGTCTGAAGGAGATCAATCTTCCGCCTATGGCTCCAGGCTCGTCAATCATGCCTGGCAAGGTCAATCCTGTCATCCCGGAGGTCACCAATCAGGTTTGCTTCAAGGTGATCGGCAACGACATGACCGTCTCATTCGCAGCTGAGGCCGGACAGCTCCAGCTGAATGTCATGGAGCCTGTGATCGCAGAATCCATCATGGAGAGCATCACCTGGCTGACGAACGCGATGAACACCCTGCGCGAGAAGTGCATCGAAGGCATCACCGTCAACAAGGAGCGTTGCTACGAGATGGTGAAGAACAGCATCGGCATCGTGACCGCCCTCAACCCTATCATCGGCTACAAGGCCAGCACCAAGGTCGCCAAGGAGGCTCTTGAGACCAACCGCTCTGTCTATGACATCGTCCTTGAGAAAGGCATCCTCACCAAGGAGGAACTCGACAAAGCCCTTGATCCAAAGAATATGATCAGATAACCATTTGATGAATATATCAAAAAGGCCGGCGGATTCTTTTCTCCGCCGGCCCTTTTTGTAGAATCTCCTATGACAATATATAGGTGAAATATTACTACCTTTGTGTCCGTTTTTATGATTGCAAGGCGATGAAAGCGATAGGGACAGTCCTCTTGTTGGTGCTATCCAACATATTTATGACATTCGCGTGGTACGGCCATCTGAAGCTTCAGGAGATGAAGGTCTCGACGAGCTGGCCGCTCATTCTGGTCATCCTCTTCTCCTGGGGACTGGCGTTTTTTGAATATTGCGCCCAGGTTCCAGCCAACCGCCTCGGATTTACTGGCAACGGCGGCCCGTTCAGCCTTATGCAACTAAAAGTTATCCAAGAGGTTGTCTCCCTCATCGTCTTCACTTTGGTTGTCACCCTCCTCTTCAAAGGGGAATCCCTTCATTGGAACCACATCGCGGCGTTCGTCTGCCTTGTGCTCGCCGTCTTCTTCGTTTTCCTGAAGTAGTTATTCCTGAAATTCAGACAGAAGCGAGAGCCATTTCCCCGCGGTGGTGACCCAGACTTCCTTGTAGCAGGCGTTGTTGGTATGAGGCCAGTATGGGGAGTCGTCATCGTTCAGGGTGCGGATTCCGACGGGCATCTCACCGGTGATCTCTCCGCTGGAGAAACTGTCCATCTGAGGATAGTTGTGACCTTCGCCGTAGATCAGAGACTGGCCGAAAGGATTCTTGCCGACGGTCCAGTAAAGCTGCTCACGGGCGATCTGAAGCAAATCCTCGTCCCCAAGCATCTTCCCGCAGACAGCGGAGGCCTTGCCGGTCGAAAGGTGTACAGCGGAGTTGCCGTTGAATATTCCGAACCAGACAGGGAATCTCTTGACGAAATGCCTGTCGTCCAGCTGTACCCCATTCTTGATTTGACGGGAGTATCTTTCCTCGGCGTTTGCCGGCGGGAACAGATGAAGGGCGTAGAAACTTGCGGAGTCTTTCCATTCCTCAGCCTCGTAAACACCGCTCGGAATCATTCCGTAAGGAGCCGTGAAACGCATCAGATCCTTGATATATTCTCCGTGGAGACGCATCGCCCCAAGCCACTTGTCGTAGTCCGGGGACTCTTTCTGGGTCTGGCAGAGCAGTGCCAAGGCTTGCATAAAGACCTGATCCCGTGACTGATGAATGTAATGGACTATGGATTTCCTGGTCGTGTCCCTGTAGAAGAATCCTCCGGAGCACTCACCGACAGGCTCTTTTCGTTGGCATAATAGGACATATTCAATGGCCTCTGAGGCTCTGGCTGCATATTCCTTCTTTCCGGTCAGTCTGTAGAGCTGGCTGGCCGCCCAAGAGATTGTGGCTTGGAACTGGCTGTGTGAGGTGTTGTAGGTGTGCTCGTAGGGTTGCGTGAAGATGTCGTAGCCATCTTTCGCGAACTTCTCGGTTGCGAAACGGAAGTCTTCCTCGGCGATGTCGCACAGTTTTGCCTTCAATTCCTTGTCGGAGTCCGGAAGGGTCATAGCCGCGAACGCCTCGTAACCGGAATACAGGAAATTGTCGAACGCGTTGTTCTGCACCCTGACCGATGTGATGTCGTCGAATGTCCCGATGATTCCGTCCTGCCAGATCAGAAGCCCCATACTGCTGGCCCTGAAACCATCGCCGAAGCGGCAGCCAAGGATGAACGACAGTCCCCAGCGCGCCTCCTCAAGCATCCTTGCCGCCAGGATCGGGTTACGGTCTTTCAGCGATGAATATGCTTCCAGAAGGGAATATGTCACATCTCCTGTCTGGAGGGTTTGTTGGGAAAGGTCGCCGGCGTCGTGCCAGCCACCGGAATATCCAATCCTCTTCCCGTCGTGCGAGGCGAATAGATCTTTATGGCAGACTCTGTGAATCCCGGGCACTTCACTGCCGCAGCGTTGACTGAATATGTAGTTGAGAACCCGCCAGCTGGAATCGTCCCAAAGATTGTCCGAGATCCTGAAAGTGTCTGTTTCGGCATTTCCGGCCTTGATTCTGTAGGTCCCTGGCTTTGTGAGATCAGAGAAATCCAGCACTCCGAACCTGCCTGTGGTCGTAACCTCTTTCCTGATCCGTCCGGAACAGGCGACCGCTCCGGTTTCTGCGTCAACGACACTGAATCGTCCTCCGGCCCGGTAATCAGTGACGGCTGTTTTCTTGCCTGCCACACTGTAACCGGTTGTGGAATAGACGATTTGGCCTTTCATCGGTTCCCAGCCGGAGACTTTGTCGGGATTCCTGACTTTCAGGAACGAGATCCTGTCGATGACAAATCTGGCAGAATAGTCCTTCGCTCCGATGGAACTGCCTCTGTCTGTGGAACTGAACCTCAGTCCGAGGACTTGGTCTCTTTGATATTCATTAATCTCCAGAAAGCACCTGTTCCAGATTCCGGGTTTCAGATTGACAAGGTGCGATCCGGACGGCCTGTTGTAGCCGGGTTTGGCCGGAACGTCCCCGTTGATGAAAGCCAGATCCACATTGACAACGCTCAGCCCCTTGCAGTCTGGATAGATCCAGAACTCGATCCGGTTGTAATCCTCTAGATTCCGTCCTCCCAGGTCGTAGGTTATCTGACAGCCTCCGTAGGTGGCATAGTCTGGATCTCCCGGGGAGCCTACGGCGCGGAATCCAGGCTTTTTCCGGAATTCCATCTCTATCGGGAGACCGGCAAGCGGGCCGGTCTCGGAGACCACAGCCTTTCGCCAGCCGTTAGCCTCATAGGAGTCAAGAGTGTCAACCGGCAGCGGACTGTGAAGGAAGCCACTTTCAATCAGCTGATTGCGGAGTCGCTCATCGTGGCAGAACGTGGTCTGCGCCTGTGAGAGGGCGCAGACCACGAGGCAGATCATCGTTGTCAGAATCCGTGACGGTCTCATTTTTCGGTCACCCAATCTATCGCGTTCAACAGAAGCGTCTTGAAATTATCGTTCTCCAGCAGTTTCGGACTGTGCCCGAATTGGAAATAGATGTTGCGGGCTTTGACCGAGGTGTTGGTCCAGATGACAGGGTGGTCGCCCATCCTGATGTCCGAGGCCGGACGGTAGGAATCCTCATCCACACTCGCCAGGACGTGGATATATTCAGTGTCCCTTGGATCCTTGTCGTAGGTGTACCACTCATCGTCCGGAATCGTGAAGACTGGGTCAACTCCTTTGAACAGAGGGTGTTCCGTGCTCTCAATGTGCACGGTCCCGTCGGCGAGCGGCTCGATGTAGCCAGCGAAGCGTATCCCGCCCATAAAATCAGAGAACCATTTCCACATCGGATAGCCGTCGAACTCTCCCAGAAGGGTGGCGTGATGGAAGCCGATGTAGCCACCGAGACCTTTTTCAACATATTCAATGAAAGCCTCCTGCGCAGCCTCAGGCCAGGTGTATGGAGGAAAGTCGAGCTGGATGACAGCGTTGAAGTTCTTGAGGAACTCCGCGTTCACATCGTTCATATTGTTGATGACGGTCACAGTGAATCCGCGGGAAGCGGAGATGCTGTCCAGCCAAGGCACTGCCACATCTGTGAACGGTTTGTGGTGTCCGCCGTTCTCGCTGACAACCAGGATGTTGGCTTTGGGGCTTGGGGCACAGGAACACAGCAGCGTCAGAGCCGCGACCATTAAAGAGATAAGTGTCTTTTTCATATTGATAGAGTGTTTTTATTCGGCCGATTGCCTTACCCTGCTTCCTCGTACAGCGTAGTAAAGCATAAACAGTTCGCAGAATACCACTGCCAGCCAGGTCATCTTCCAGCCTCCGAGTATATCGGCCAGAAGTCCCTGCACGAGAGGCAGGACGGCTCCGCCGAATACTCCGATCATAAACACTCCGGACGCGACGGAGGTATATTTCCCGAGTTTCTGGACTGAAAGGGTGTAAATGGCACCCCACATTATGGAGTGGAACAGCCCGACGGCGGACAAAAGCCACGGGTTGTCGAGCAGGGTCGCAAGAACCAGCAGGACAGTGGCTACAGAGGTTGTGAATATGAGTTGGGTGCGTGGCGGAACCTTGCTCAGGGTGCTTCCCAAAGCGCGGCCGGCCAGCATTCCTCCCCAATAGATGGTGGCGAGAAGGGCAGGGGAGTCTATCCCTTTCTCTATCGCGTACATATTCACATTAGCACCGACGCATACCTCAGCGCCGACGTAAAAGAATATCGCGATGACCCCTAAGGTCAGGTGGCTGAACGACCAGACGCTCTTTTCAAGTTTCTCGCCGTTCTCCGCCCTGGTCCCTTGGATGTCCGGGAGGGAGAATTTCATCAGGGCCAGCGTGACAAGCACGATGACGGCTGCAAGGGAGATGAACGGAATCACAAGCTGTGCGACCTGCACGTCCTCCATCGCGATGCCTCCGAACACTATTCCGGTGACAAAGTACGGGGCGATCGTGGTGCCGACCGAGTTGGCGGTCCCGCCGATGGCCAGCCTTTGGATGGACTGCGTGCCTTTCACGTCACAGGCCACGAGATAAGGATTGATGACAACCTGAAGGATTGTGGCCGAGGCTCCGACCACGAACGAGCCCAGAAGGAAGATCAGGAATCCGGCAGGGAACGATAGGTCCGCCGAGCCGATGACGGCGTCCGGAAAGAGGACCGTGAACTCTGAGGACGCGAAAAACAGCAACAACCCGACTGTCATCAGGATCAAACCTCGGATCAAAGTCCCTTTGTAGCCATATTTATTGACCCAGGCCGAGCCTATAGGCCCGCAGATCGGGTAGGCCAGGAACCAGGAGAACGTGATCAAAGTCGCGAATGTGTTCTTTAAACTTCCGGCGTTGGAGAGGAAGGCTTCCTTGAGCGGCCCTTGGAACTGTGAGTTGGCTGTCGTCAGGAACCCTACGATAAGGAACAGGAAAACCATCGAAAGGAATGGTCCTAAATAGTTTGTCTTCTTGTTTTCCATAACTAATCCAGTTTTGAGGCCGCGTCTTTGTCAAGAATGAACTCACAGTCCGGGTGAAGCTGGAGAACGCTGGCCGGAACTTCCTCGCTGACAGGACCTTCCACGATACGCTTGACAATCTCCGCCTTCGTTGTTCCCTTGGCGACCGCCACGATCTTTCTGGCCGTCATCACGTCCTTAAGCCCTAAGGTCACTCCTCCGAGCTCCACATTGTCCGGCGTTCCTGTCTCCCGTCTGATCCTCGCCTCAAGTTCCGGGTACATAACGGAGACGCGGCATCCGCTTCCGAACGCCGAGCCGGGTTGGTTGAAGCCGATGTGGCCGTTTTCTCCGATTCCGACGATGAGCAGATCGATCCCTCCTCGTGACTCCAGTTCCTCGATGAACTCCTTGCAGTCTTTGGAATAATCATCAGATTTGACAGGAAGCATAAGGAAATGTCCGTCATCTGTCCCGATGTCGTCGATCAGTTCGGTCTTGAGCATCTTCCAGCAGGATCCGAAATATTCCCGTTGCACACCCACGACCTCGTCCTGGCCGAAGAATGTTACTTCGGACACATCGAAAGGATACTCCTTGTGGATTTTGGCGACAGTCCGGTGTAATTCTCCGGTGGTCCTGCCTGTCGAGAGGCCGATGACACTGCGTTGTTTCCGCAGTATCTGACCGATGATTCTCCACGCCGCCGCGTTGGCGAACGCCTTCTCGTTTTCTGTGATTGTGATCTTCATCTTAGTGCTTTTAATTTGACCGCAAGATAGCGACTATATGCGCGCCCGAGGTGGATTTTCAGACAAAAATAGTTGAAAATATGTCATTGCCCACCAAACACTTGACAGATTTCCAACTTTTTTTGCCAATATTCGGACATGTCCTATTGAGAATATGACTACCTTTGACATCAAACAATAGCCACATGATTATGATGCTTAAGAAATTTTCAACCGTATTCTTGTCACTGCTGCTGGCCGTTTGTGCCGAGGCGCAGTTCCGGGTGACGGCCCATCAGGTCGGTTGGGACAATATTCCGCCTGAGGCTGTCAAAGAGGGCTTCTGGTTTCAGAAGTCAATCATCGCGCAGATGGACGATGACCCGCAGCTGGAGGAAGTCATGCTGTTCGGCCGGGACAATGGCCATTGGCCTGAGTTCGATCTCTTTAAGGCCTATTATGTGATAGTTGGGACATATTCAAAGGAAATCAAATACATCTCCCCAGTGGAATATGTCACCGATGAATATAATATGCTTGTCGAAGACAGGAACAAGGATGGTGTCAGCGAGCTTTATATTACTTACATAAAGGAAGGCTCGTTCAGCGTCGATGAACGAGGCTATGGTAAGAAGGCAGTATATTGCCATGACAGGATCGAATTCAGAAAGGAGGAAGGAAGATGAAAAGGATAGTCTTGACGTTGTTTGCTTTGCTGGGAATTTTCCTGTTCACTGTCTCCGCCAAGGAACAGCCGAAAATCCGGACCTTGATTGTCACCGGTCAGGACGGAAGCCACTATTGGAGAGGTGCTTCCGAGTGCATGAGACAGATTCTTGCCAACACCGGACGCTTCGATGTGGATGTCATCGAGACTCCTGACTGGGGCGGGGATATGAGCACCTTTAACCCTGATTTCAAAGCATATAGCCTTGTCATTGTCAACTATGGCGGTGTGGAGTGGATCGAGCCGTGCAAGAAGGCTTTCGAGGAATATGTCAGCGCCGGTGGTGGTGTTGCCTTCATCCACTCATCGATAATCCCGATGGAGAATTGGAATGAGTACAACGAGATGACCGGTCTCGGTGCATGGAACGGCAGGGATGAGAAATGGGGACCTTATCTTTATATGCTGAACGGGAAATACATATATGACTACACTCCTGGATGGGCGGGACATCACGGTCTCCAGCACAAGACAGTGATCGACACACAGGCTGGTGAACATCCGGTCATGAAAGGGCTCCCAAAAAGATGGAAGCACTATAAGGATGAGATCTACACAAAGTTACGCGGCCCTGCCAAGAACATCGAGATCCTTGCCACGACATCTGACGCGGGGCGTGACGAGCCGGTGATGTGGACTGTGAGATACGGCAAGGGTCGTGTTTTCGTGGATGTTCTCGGACATTGCGGCAATGATCCTGACATGACATATTCGATGACATGCACAGGATTTCAGGTCACTTTCGCAAGAGGGTGCGAATGGGCGGCCACAGGTATTGTGACACTTCCTGTTCCAAATGATTTTCCTACAGAGGACACACACACTTTGAGAATGGATTTCAAGGCTCCTTTCCACGCTTGCTCTGAATGATGTTTCGGAAGAAACATATTATATTGGTTTTGTTGACCCTTCTGTCCTTCCTCACGGCAAGGGCGGAAGGTTTTGTCACTCTTGACGGAATCCTCAGCGGCAGGAAAGTCTATCAGGTCACACAGGATGGGGACGGGTTTGTCTGGATATACACGCAGAACGGAATCGATCGCTTCGATGGCCATACCGTGAAAACGTACAGGATCGAGGATCTGCCTCAGTCCAGAGACCAGATCCTGTCATCAACGAGGCTGGAATGTGACAATTCTGGAGTCCTTTGGATGGCGGTGAAGAACGGTAGGCTTTACCGTTATTACAAAGGCTTGGACTCTTTCCACCTTGAGATGGATCTAAGGAAGAATCATCCGGGAATATCCTTGTACAGCATCTGTTTCCCTGGGTCTGGAACCGTGGCTCTGGGCACTTCGGAGGGCATAATTTTCCTGACGGAAGGCGGAGAAGAAGCCAGATACGTCACTGACAGGATTGTCAAGGCTATCGCTGTCAAAGGGACGGATGCCTTTTGGCTGGGAACTGACAATGGAATATTCCTGCTGGAGAATGGAAAGGTCCACGAGGTGGCTGATGATGTGGATGTCGCGTCTTTGCTCTATGAGGGTGGAAAGCTCTATGTAGGGACGTTCTCCGAAGGAATGAAGGTTGTCGGGGATGACGGAATCTTGAAGGATTTCGGCACTGTCTCCCTCAAGGTTCCGGTTTGGGCGATTCTGAAGGATGGCGAGGAACGTCTCGTAGTCGGGTCGGACGGGGAAGGACTGTTCTACTTTGATCTGGAGTCGGGGAAAGTCCTTGCCCATTATCTGGCAGACGATCTGGACCGGTCGTCCATTCCGGGGAACACGGTCAGTGACCTTTGTTTTGACGTGAACGGCAACCTGTGGGTCTCCACGACCACGGATTGGGTCTGCCGTCAGAGCAAAGGCACCCCATCAATCGAAAAACTGGCCCATCAGCCCGGGAATACGAATTCTTTGTTGTCCGATCATGTCAACGTGATCTTTGAGGACGCGTCTGGGAACATCTGGTTTGGAACCAATGAGGGCGTGTGCAGCGTTGATCCGTCCGGCCGTAATTGGAAGAACTATCCGATGCCGGATCTCGGTGTCGTGCTTGCCTTGACTCAGGATGTCCGTGGCGATGTCTGGGTCGGAGGCTACGGTTTCCCTCTGTACAAGATCAATCCAAAAACCGGAACCACGACTGTATTTCAGGACGATAGGTTCAATCATACGTATTCTCTTCTGACTGACGGAGAATATGTCTGGATAGGCGGGATAGACTCACCTTTGGCAAGATACGATGTCCTGGACGGAAGCTTTGCGACCTATCCTGTCGATAACATCGGGGACATCAGAATGACCTTTGACGGGAAGTTGACATCGGCCACCATCGGCGGACTGTGTGTCCTGGATTCTGGGACTGGTTCTTTGACGGTTCTTGACTCGTTTGGTTCCAAGACGTTGACGTACCCGGTGAGATGTCTGGCAAACCATGGAGAGGTTGTCTGGCTGGCTACGGACGGCGATGGCTTGATATGTTATGACAGAAACACCGGGACGGCCCGGTCTTTCTCGAAGGATTCCGGCCTCTCCAGCGATTCCGTCACTGGTGTCGTGGTGGATCGGGAGGACAATGTCTGGTTCGCGACCTTTGAGTCCCTCTACAGGCTTGATCCGGTCTCCGGAGTTCCGATTGATATGAACGGATTCCTCGGAGTCACTAGAGGCAGTTTCAATCCTAACGCCGTCTGCCGACTCTCGGACGGCCGTCTGGCCTTTGGCACCGCTGACGGAGTCATTGTGTTCGACCCTGCGGAGTTCTCGATGAAGGATCCGGGACAAATCGCCCCGGTCATCTCGGGCTTCAATCTGCCGGACGGCTCAAAACCTACAGTCTCAACCAACGTCGATCTTCTCGACAGGATCACTCTGAAATCCGGCCAGAATTCTTTCCGCATCGCATACTCAGCCCTTGATTTCACCTCGGGGTACAGGACCAGCTTTTCAAGTCAGCTTGTGGGCTTTGACATGGTTCCCCGTCTTAGCGATGCAGCGGGAGAGATTGACTACTATAATATTCCTTCCGGAAAATATGACTACACACTGAAGGTCATAGACAAATATTCAGGAAACATCCTTGGTGAGCGTCACCTTTCCATATTAATAAAGAGGCCTTTGTTGCTGTCCTGGTGGGCGTTGTCTCTATATGCGGCCTTGCTGGTGGCGTTCGTGGCGATGACCGTGGCGTGGTACCGCAGGAAGTCGTACAACAGGATTATGACGGAGAAGATCAACACTTTCGTGAACTTCGCCCACGACCTGAAGACTCCTATAACATTGATCAAGACTCCGCTCAACGATCTGGAAAGTATGGATGACCTTTCCGACAAGGTACGGAGTTCAGTGATGACGGCGAACCGGAACTCTGACCGACTTATGTCTATGATCAACAATCTTCTGGACATCCGGAAGAATGACCGGGACTGGAGTGTGCTGAGGTTGGCTGAATATGACTCAGGGGATTATCTGGACTCCGTTCTGGCTGATTTCAGTTATGCCGCCCGCCAGAAAGGGCTTGATTTCTCGTACCGCATCGAGCCGGGATTGAATGACATCTGGATCGACCGGGAGAAGATGGATCTGATCATTCACAACATCCTGTCAAATTCGGTCAAATACACCTCGGAAGGCTTCATCAAAGTCCTGGCTAAAAGCGAGCGGCGTTCCTGGACTCTGGAGATCAGTGATTCGGGAATAGGAATACCCGCGGATTTCCAATCAAGAATATTCAGAGGCAGCTACAGGGCGGACAATGCCCGCGAGTGCGATGAGAGCGGTTACGGCATAGGCCTGATGATCACCCGGCAGTTGGTCGGCCAGCATCACGGAACGATTTCATATTCAAGCGTTGAGGGTGAGGGGACCACGTTCACCCTGTCGTTCCCGAAGAAGTACAAGGCATCGGATTCCGTGGTGTTCCGCAAGGAGGCTGACACCTTGGAGCCGGTTCCGGATGCCGTTCCGCAGGATCCGGACAATTCCGGGAACCGCATCCTGATTGTTGAGGACGACGCTGAGACCTTGGAGTATATGAGGTCCTCTTTCGCGGAGGAATATTCAATCAACACTGCCACGGACGGTCAGACGGCTCTTGGAGTCATCGCGGAAAAAAATCCTGACATCGTGATCTCTGATGTCATAATGCCGGTGATGAACGGTTACGACCTTTGCCGGAGTGTCAAGTCGGATGTCGCGACCAGCCATATTCCAGTGCTTCTGTTGACTGGTATGACCGACAGGGAGAGCGTCATCAGGGGACTTGAGTCCGGAGCCGACGACTACATCGTCAAGCCGTTTGATATGTCGGTTCTGAAAGCCAGAATCAGGAATATCCTGAACGAGCGTCAGCGTCTCAGGGAGGCTATTCTCTACTCCAACAATGCCTCCGCGCGCAATGAATATTCCAACAAGCTGGACAAGGAGTTTATGGACAAGGTTATCTCCGTGGTTCAGAAGGAGTTGTCCAACTCGGAATTCCAGATTAACGACCTGTGCCGGGAACTGGCTATGAGCCGCACCGCGTTCTACAACAAACTGAAGTCTCTCACCGGTCAGGGACCTAACGATTTCATCAGAATCTATCGTCTGGAAAGGTCAAAGGAATATCTCGCGGACCATCGCTACAGCATCGCCGAAGTTTCGGATATGGTCGGTTTCTCAGATGCTAAGTACTTCAGTGTCTGTTTCAAAAAGCAGTTCGGATTAAGCCCAAGCAGATTTTAAACCATTTTTGTTAGATCTTAAACCCCCGTCCGGAGATAGTTGGCTAATATTGCGGAAGAATAACACTCAGACGCAATGGAAACATATCTTGGCCTCGATTTGGGAGGAACAAAATTACTCATCGGTGAAGTTGACAAGCACGGGAACATCCTTCGTTTCAAGAAGTATGATTCCGGCTATTTCAGTCAGCAGACCGCCTCGGAAATAATCAAGTCATCTCTTGATGACTACATTCGCACCGTGGGATGGGTCGGCGAGAAGCCTGTCTCTATGGGCATCGGTCTGATCGGCCGTGTCGATCCCAATGAAGGGGTCTGGCTTCAGATTGACCCGAACAGGACCCATCCTATTGAACTTGCCAAGGAGATCACGGAGATCTACGGCATTCCTTGCCGCATCGACAACGATGTCAAGAGCGCTACCAGAGCCGAGCGTGTCTGGGGCGTGGGGCAGTTCTCGAAGAATTTCGTTTATATTAATGTAGGTACCGGCATTGCTGTCGGGACCGTGGTGAATGGCCGTCAGATCAGAGGAAGCCATTTCAACGCGGGGGAGGCCGGGCATATGACCGTCGGAGTCAATGTCGGCGTGAAATGCTGCTGCGGCAGGATGGACTGCGTGGAGACAATCGCCTCGGGAAGCGGCTTTGACGCCTGCGCCAGACTGCTCAAGGACAGGTACGATACCCGCCTTGAGATCCCTTCCGATGAAGGAGTCAGGGTGGATGTCAGGGATGTCATCCGGCTTTGTCAGGAGGGGGATGAGCTCTGCCGTGTGCTCGTGGAGAACGCCACGCAGGGAATCGCCAACCTCATAATGAACCTTGTCAGGATCACCGATCCGGATACCGTTGTCTTGGGAGGCAGCATCGTGGCGGACGAATACATATTCGAGAATATTCTTAATAAATTGAACCATAACACTATGCGCTTCGTTTCAAACGGCGTGGTCATCACAAAGCTGAACCCTCAGTTCATCGGACTTCTGGGTGCGGTGGCGGTCGCCATGAATATGTAGGAACATCGCACATAAAGAACTAATCGCCAATCAATACTGTTAGATTATGAGAATAAAAAATTTGTTCTTGCTGCTTGCAGCGGTATTCTGTACTGTAAGTCTGTCAGCGCAGACCAGCAGCGTTTCCGGTAAGGTCCTGGATCCTGCCGGCGAACCAGTCGCGGGGGCTGGAGTCTTCGTCAAGGGTAACACCACGAAAGGAACCTCTACGGATTATAACGGCCAATTCAGTATCTCCGCCGACAAGGGAGAGACATTGGTTTTCTCTTTCCTTGGCTACGATGATGTTAACTATCTTGTCTCCGGCGATGAGAGCAATCTCGTCATCAAGTTCGCGGAAGGCTCCAACACTCTTGACGAACTGGTTGTTGTCGGCTATGGCGTCCAGAAGAAGAGTGTCCTGACTTCCTCGGTAAGCCGTGTCTCTTCGGAAGATCTTGACATCGGTAACCCGACCAACCTTCAGAATGCCTTGAAAGGCAAGGTCTCAGGTGTTTCCATCATATCCAACTCAGGCCAGCCTGGAGCAGGATCGAAGATCAGGATCAGGGGAGTCAGCACGATCAACGATTCGAATCCTCTGTTCATCGTGGATGGCATGCCTTCCGAGAATGGAATCGACAACCTGAACCCGTCCGACATCGAGTCTGTCGAGATTCTAAAGGACGCGGCCTCGGCCGCCATCTACGGTGCTCGTGGTTCCAATGGAGTCGTGCTTGTCACCACCAAGGAAGGCAAGAAAGGCAAGGCTGTTCTGGACTATGAGTTCACTTATGGTATCCAGAACCCGTCCAACAAGATTTCCCTTCTTGGCAGCGAGGACTACATGACGCTAATCAACGAGCAGGCCGCCAACTCGGGTAAGGATCCGTACTTCACAGGAACCTCCAAATTCAACACCGACTGGCAGGAGGCTCTTCAGAACAAAAACGCTCCGATTGTCAACCATAGGCTTTCGCTCAGCGGTGGCACGGACAATTCCAATTACTATATCTCGTTCGGCTACGTCAATCAGGAAGGAATCTATGCTAAAGGTTACTCGGACTACAGTCGCTACAATGTACGCGCGAAGTACAACAACACCATCCTCAGTGCCCCTGACCGTGATTGGCTCAGCAAGGTAAACGTCGGTGTCAATGTTAGCTATTCATCAGCAAGGATTAAGGGAACGGACATCGACAACAGCGAGGCCGGCGGTCTTATGGCGTCAATGAATATGCTACCTCCTACCGAACCTGTCTATCAGGAGGATCCAGCGGTTCTTGCACAATACGCGATCACCTATCCTAACGCCGTGGTGGCACCTAACGGAAAGACCTACAACATTATAGACATGCGCGAGCTGGTTAATCCTCTGGCTGACATGCAAGTCAACCATAACCGTAGGTACGAACCTCAGAACTTCACCGGCAACATCGCCGTCAACACCGACCTTCTTCCGGGGCTTACTTTCAAGACATCCTACGGAATCGACCTGATGGTCTCATCCACCAGAAAAGTGACACCTGAATATGATCTCAACACCACGAACAACAATAAGACCTCTTCTGTCGAGGATAGCAAGTGGCAGGGATTCAGCTGGCAGTGGGAGAACGTTTTATCCTATAACAAGTCTTTCGGAAAGCACAATCTTGGCGCGCTTGTGGGAACCAGTATGTCGGCATTCTCCTCATCGAACATCTGGGGCACAGACTATAACCTTCTTGTCGTTGACATCAACAAGGCATTCATCGACACAGCCACGGCTTCTGAGGATCAGTCCAAGGTTGGCAGCAGCGGCTATGACCACAGACTGGCCTCCGCGTTCGGAAGAGTGAATTACAACTATGATGAGAAATATATGCTGGAGGCTGTGCTCCGCCGTGATGGCTCCTCGAATTTCGGACGTAAGCATCAATGGGGAATATTCCCTTCAGTGTCGTTCGGTTGGGTGATCACCAAGGAGAACTTTCTGGCTTCCAAGCCGTCATGGTTCGACTTTGCCAAACTCAGACTCAGTTGGGGACAGAACGGTAACGAGCGCATAGGTTCGTTCGCCTACACTACGATGATGGCAAGCGGACATAACGCTATCATTGATGGGAAATCCTACACTGGAATGTACCCAAGCGGCTACGCAAATGAAGACCTCAAATGGGAGACTTCCGAGCAGTTCGACGCTGGTCTTGACCTCAGGTTCCTGAACAACGCTCTTTCGTTCACTGTGGATGTATTCCAGAAAAAGACAAAGGACATGCTTCTGAACAAACCTATTCCTCTATACACTAGCTTCAGTTCCATGACTGTCAATGCCGGATCGGTCGAAAACAAGGGAGTTGAGATGGAGGCCAGCTATAGGTTCACCACCGGCAATGTTTTCTGGGGAGTAGGCGCCAACGCTTCCTACCTTAAGAACAAAGTGACCGACCAAGGACCAGACAGAGTTGGCTTGAATATGTTAGGCGGAGGTCTTGGAGGACGTGTTTCCTATAGCGAAAGCGGCAGACCTTACGGTTTCTTCTATGGCTACAAGACTGATGGAATATTCCAGACAGACGAGGAGGCCGCGGCTTCCAAGCAGAATGTTGGTGGGACCCCTCACGCTGGAGACATCCGTTTCGTTGATGTGACTGGTGACGGATCCGTAGACGCTGATGACAGGACCATGATCGGAGATCCTAATCCGGACTGGACGTTTGGTTTCAACTTCAATGTGTCTTGGAAGAACTTTGATTTCAGCGCTTACTTCCAGGGAATTGCAGGGAACGACATCTACAAGTTCTACCGCAGACCGAATGCCACACTTGCCAATTTCGGAACCGAATGGCTTGACCGCTGGCATGGCGCCGGGACATCCAACAAGATGCCAAGACTTGTCGAAGGAGACAACATCAACGATCAGATCTCTGATTTCTTCGTCGAGGACGGTTCTTATTTTAGATTCAAGGTGGCCCAGATCGGCTACACGCTTCCGGAAAGAATTTCCCGAAAGGTCGGGATGAAGGCTTTGAGATTGTTCCTTCAGGGTGAGAACCTGTTTACGATCACAGGCTACACTGGTTATGATCCGGAGGTCGGCACCAGAGACGGTCTCGACGCCGGAACCTATCCTCAGGCAAGGACATTCACTGCAGGAGTCAACATTAAATTCTAATTAACGATAACAGGCAATATTATGAAAAAGATATATTCTTACGCACTCGCGATCGGCGTTTCGCTTATGACGCTTGCCGCATGCTCTGATTTCCTTGAGGTACAGCCTCGTACCCAGGTTTCGGAGACAGAGTTCTACAAGACGGAGGATGAGATGATGAAGGGACTGTACAACGTGATGTGGGAGGTCAAGACAAGGCTTCTTGAAATTCATGACTATTCATGCATTCTTTCGGACGAGGCGGAGACCGGAGGCGGTCTGGGTGAAGGCCAGTGGAAGACAAAGTGGGACACGTTCTCCTACAACGCGACATCTTCTTTCGGACAGTGGGGCTATGGCTCTTGGTGGGATGAGTGGGACTTCGGCATCTACAACGGAGTAATCGCCGCCAACATATTGATTGACAAACTGAATTCCTGCTCCCTTGACGATAGTTTCGTGAAACCGTTGAAGGCAGAGGCCAGTTTCTTCAGAGCTCTTTTCTATGACTATCTGTTTATGGGCTATGAGCAATTCCCTCTCATCAAAGGTATCCTCAGCGCCGACCAGATGTATTCCGTTCCAAAGGGGACCAGAGATGAGATTTATGATTTTATGATGAGTGATCTTTCTGACGAGAACATCGCCGCCCTTCCGGCCCGAGCCAGTGTTCAGCAGGGAAGAATCTGTGCTGACGCGGCCCGTGTACTCCGCGCGAAGGTGATCCTCTTCCACCGTGACGAAAAAATGTACCCTAAGGCTCTTGACGATATGAAAACCATCATCAACTCAGGTGTTTACACGCTTGATCCTGACTATCTGCATCTTTGGCTGAAGGACGGAGAATGGGGTACGGAGTCCATCTACGAGGTTTCTGCTGGATCCACCAACGACACCGGTATGGGCTTTGTCCACGGACTTGGCGGACGTAACCTTGTTGATCCGAGAAGTGCCGAGGAAGGAGGCCTGCTTGAAGGATACGGCCAGTGCACGATGCCTTCCACAGTCTATAACATGTTCGAGGAAGGTGACACCCGTAGGGAAGGAACTTGCATCGTCTATGCGGACGAGGCTAAAAAGGTTGCAGAAATGGTCACGTCCGGTGCGCTCCCGGAAGGCAGCACATTCATCGTGAGCGACCAACAGGAGAATTACGAAGGACTTGGACATTACAAATACCATCCGAGAAAGGAAAGCACCGGATCCATTAATCCGTCCAGCAACCATGCGACCGCCTTCCGCTTCTACAGGTATGCAGATGTGCTTCTCTTGGGTGTCGAACTTGAAGCCAGGATCAACGGAACCGTAAGCGATGCCGGCCAGCATTGGTTCGATCTTGTCAGGGACAGAGCTTTTGGTGACAAGAACCATAGAATCACCCTTGCCGGTAGGTCAAAGCAGGAACTCCTTGACATTATATTCAAGGAAAGAGGCTATGAGTTCATGGATGAGATGCAGCGTTGGTTTGACATTCTTCGTTTTGACAAGGGAACAGAGATCCTTGGCTCGAAAGGCTGGACTGAGAAGTACAGGTACTTCCCGATCGACCAGAGTGAGATTGATCGTACCAACGGCCTTCTTACCCAGAATCCGGGTTGGATTGACTGATGTATATTTTCGAGAATAAAATAAATGAAGAGAGGGTGAGTAAGAAGAATCTTTACTCACCCTCTCTTGTGCCTCAGGCGGGAATCGAAGAGCTGAACGGGTCTGAAATGGGTTGAACGGATTTGACATTGGCGACAGCTTATTGTAGATTGATTATCAATAAATTATATGTGATTTTGAGCCTGTTTCGATTCTAGTACGGGACTACGAATAATCATTATTTTTCAGCTAAGTCGCCAAAATGTCGCCAAAAATTTATTACCTTTGTGGCAATCTAAATGGTTGATTTATGGCGACTATTGAATATTCTCTGTCCAGTAAGAAGGACAAAACAACGGGAAAACAGGAGATTTTGGTCAGATTTTTCCATGGAAGGTTCAATCAGAGGGGAAAAACGAACCTATACGGACATTCTGACGATTGGGATCAGGACCGGCAACGGTTCGTGATTCCCAAGGTCCGTATGATGACCGAAGAGAAGCGGAAGGAGATCCAGGAGCTCCAGAATCTGAACTCCGAATTGGATGCGATATCCAGATTCCTGCTCGATGCCTTTGTCGCAGCAGGATCTGGAAAGGTTCCCCTACCCAATAAATGGGTAGCAGATAAGTTGCTCGATCGGACAATTGAGGAACTGGACATTCCAGCAGCAGAAGAGAACGACGAGGACGTTCCCGAAGAAGAGAAGCGTAATCTTCAGAAGGAGTTCTTCGATACGTTCGAGCATTTCGTATCCATCCAGAAGATTTCCATCTCCCGGATCCGTCACTACAATGTCATTATCCGTGCTTTGAAGCGCTTCGCCATCTATAGCGCCCAGGATGTGAGCTTTACTACGCTGTCCTCGGATCTGCTCCGGAAGTTCTCCAAGTTCCTGGAGAATGAACACAAGTTTGTTGTGGAAGGCAAGGACGGAAAACCCAGCATCAAGGATCCCCTCTATAAAAAAGCCTACAAATCGGTCCCGGAATGCAGATTCCCAAAGCAGCGGGGCCAGAATTCCATCATCGGAACGATGTCCCGTCTCCACACTTTCGTCCGCTGGTCGATCAAGAGAGGCTACATGAACCGGGACCCCTACGATGATTATGTCATCGGCACGGCCATCTATGGCACTCCCTTCTATCTCACAAAGGAAGAACGGAACCAACTGTATCAGGCCAAATTCCCGGATAACCCCGGGCTGGATGTCCAGCGCGACATCTTCATCTTCCAGTGCTTTATCGGATGCCGCGTCGGCGACCTGATGAAGATGACCAAGGCCAATGTCATCAACGGCGCCATTGAATACGTTCCTAGGAAGACAAAGGAGGGCCGTCCCTATACGGTCCGAGTCCCTCTATCCCCAACAGCATTGGAAATTCTGGAGCGCTACAAGGACCAGCCCGACGGACGTCTTCTTCCCTTTATTTGTGAGCAGGACTACAATCGCGACATCAAGAAGATGATCAAGCTCGCCGGCATCGACCGCGTGGTGACGACGCTAAATACCATCACCCGCGAGGAGGAGAAACACCCCATCTGGGAAGTCGCCTCCTCCCACATGGCCCGCCGCGTCCTGGTTGGCAATTTATACAAAGAGGTCAAAGACCCCAATCTTATCGCCAAGATCTCCGGCCACGTCGAGAACTCCCGTGCCTTCAGTCGCTACCGCGACATCGACGAAGAGATGGCCAAGGAGGTTATCTTGAAGTTGGAATAGTTTCATTATCCAAAACCCTTAATAGCCGTGAATAAAATACTTATTGCAAGATCTAAACCTATTCTTCTTGATCTGGATAACTATTCAGAAGGGAAGTCAACAATAAAGGGGTATTTGATTAAAGACACCTATTCTTTCCCCAAAACAAAGGTCGACCATGGACAATATCAGATTATCGTTGAGAGCCCCATTATTCGCGACGACTCTGATCTTAGTCGGCATCAAAATGCTATAAAAAGGATTGCACAACGATTAACAATTCTTTCGAAGTGTATCATCGGAGAAGCCCTTAATACTTCTCCATGGGAGACAGATGTCTTTACAAAAAAGATAGAGTTGATTGGTCAGATGCCCCTTGGATGGGAGTCAAACTATGATCTAGTTCAAAAAGAGTTGGATAAAAAGAAGCGGCTAACGATGCATGTTGAGGTGGAACCCCATCATTTTTGTAATCTCCCCGCGTCCCCTTTCAAAGATTATCTAGCTGCCTTTAAGGCTTTCCATCGCCTTAAAACAATTGAAAGAGATCTTCTACAAATACTAAATGATGCTGACCTCGTGTCTTTTACTGGTAGATACATGTTGCTGGGCAAAGCAATCGAAATGGTTGATTCAATGTTCCCATTTACAAATGGCGAGGATGATAGAATTCAGACAATCTTACCCGAATTAAGTGAACAGTTTAAAGGGGTTACAATTAAAAAGCTAAGGGGACTAGCAAATACTAGAAGAGAAACGAGACACTATGTTCAACAATCAAACAAATCGTTAAGTCATCCAACGATGTCATAAGAAGAACTGAAACTGTTCTATTCTATGACCAATCAATTATGTCTGAATATCCTCCGACGTTCATTGGGGCTCGGTTTAGTAAACTTCAGTACAGATTAAGCTTGTTCGCAATCCGTATCTTGCAGATTGGCAAATTATAGACGGTAAAGGCCCATTTCAAGGTATGGCTGAATCGTCGAAATGACTCTCATTCGTTTAGCATAGTCCATGAGCAGAGAGATGTTTCGTTCTCTTCGATGAAGGTAGTTGCTTAGGATTTCGACAGCTACGTCTATCCCTATTTTATTCCGGAACTTAATGGCATCGCACACGCACTTCTCGATGCAGAATATCTTTACTTTATGGTTGGCGATTACGACCTCTTCAACGCCCATTGAGCAGTATTTTTCTTCCCAATAACAGAGAATGATGTCCGTTATTTTGGGTGCTACGATCTTCCTATGTTTTTCGATGGCGATATAGAATCCGTTGGGGATCTGTGTCGTCAGGTTATAGTAGTTCCAAGCAGAATACAGACAGATCACACCTCCTGGAACAATCCGTTCTATGTCCATCATCATTGTTGTCTGTTCTTCTGGAAGAATATACACACCATTTTTAATCCTGATGATATTGCCGGAGTTTAGCTCTTTATTGATCCCATAGTACCCTCGGGGCACGCTCAGCTCACGCGTCCGTATCGTTCCTCCACGTGCAGAGATATCTTGTAGAAGATTTGTCACAGGGTGTATTGTTCGCAACAAATATACGGCTAATTATTGAAATAGCCGTAGTTTTTTATAATCCGAGGAGTAAAGAAGCGTCTTGAACGTTCAACCCCCACTACTACATTAACGAAGAGATGGTCACGGATGTGGCCCTGCTATTAGAATAATCTATCTTCCTCGTTTATTTGAAGCAGAAAAAACCTAACTTTGTGGAAAATAGTTTTGTATGAGAACGATTGAAGAGCAATATGAACTCCTTGAGGGCCTCCTCGCGATTGCAAAGCGAGGAGGCGAGAATGGTGAATTAGATTGGCTGGAGTTCAAAACTAACATTGCAGAACAGAGTGCAAGTATTACCTACGAAGGTGTTGGAAAATACATCTCTGGCATGGCTAATATTGCTTGTGTCAAGTACAAGGATTATGCTTATCTGGTTTTAGGAATCGAAAATGCAACCTGGAATCCAGTAGGGACAAATCTTCGGATGCAGGATCAGAAAATCAACAATCAGGATTACCAGCTATGGCTGAGAAAGCTAGTTGAACCGCATATTCGTTTTGAATTTGAGGAGTTTGATTATAAAGGCAAGCATATCGTCATTTTCGAAATCCCGGCGGCAGTTGGAGAACCTGTCACATTCAAGGGTGAGGCGTACATTCGAATCAATAGCAACTTGACCAAGTTGAAGGATTTCACAGACTATACGCGTCAGATTTACTCTTCTCAACAAGATTGGAGTGCTCAGATCGTAAAAGATGCAACACTTGATGATCTGGATCCAAGGGCTATCGCCCGAGCCCGAGAACTATATATAGATAAGCATCAGCACCTTGCAAGTGATGTCGCTTCTTGGGATGACAAGACATTTTTGAATAAGGCCAAGATTACTAGGAATGGTAGGATTACAAATACCGCAATAATTCTTCTCGGAAAGGAAGAAAGTGAGGTATTGATTTCACCTGCGGTTTCCAAAATACGTTGGATTCTTAAAGGAACCGATGGTGTAGAACGAGACTATCGAATCCTATCCTGCCCGATGGTATTGGCCATCGATGAAGTATTCCACTTAGTTCGTAACTTGAAGTATCGGTATATCAATCCAAATCTAAGAACCCTGTTCCCTGAAGAGATTGACACATACGAACCATATGTGATTCGAGAGGCGCTCAATAATGCAGTTGCTCACCAGGATTACTCAAAGAGCGGTGTCGTGAATGTCGTCGAATTCGATGATAGGCTACTGTTCACTAATCTGGGCAGTTTTATCCCAGGGTCCATCCAAGCCGTATTGCAAGCTGACTCACCATGGGAGAAGAATCGCAACCGATTCCTTGCAAATGCTATGGTTGAACTTAAAATGGTTGATACTATCGGTAGCGGCATTAAGAAAATGTTTCGCTTACAGAAAGGCCGCCTTTTCCCGATGCCAGATTATGATTTCAGAGATGGTCGCGTGACTTTGACTGTTTTTGGAAGAATAATCGACATGAATTATACAAACATTCTCATGCAGAATGCGGACATTTCGTTAGAAGAAGCAGAAATGCTTAATCGGGTGCAGCTAGGCAAGCCGTTGACTGACTTTGAAATTTCCCATTTGAGAAAGAGACACCTTGTTGAAGGCCGTAAGAATGCCCTCGTTCTCGCCAAACCTCTCGCACAAGCGACGGGAAAGAAGGTGGAATATTCGAAACATAAAGGATTAACAGACAAGGCCTGCGAGTCTCTCATTATGACGGCCTTACGGGATCATGGAGAATTATCAAGAAAAGAAATCAATGAATTGTTAAGTAATTCATTGTCCGATATTCTAACAGACAAGCAGAGATATGATAAAATCTCAAATATCTTACGCCGGATGAGGCTGAATGGTCTTATTACAAATAGAGGAGCAGGGAATGTCTCTTTCTGGCGAATGGTGAATCATTCGTAAAGTGCGTCAATTACAAATGACTTACAAATAGTTTTACGAAAAGGATTGTTTGTAAAAGACTGATAATCTTAATGTTAGCCCTTTTGTAAGTTCGGGCATTTCTTGGGGTTTTACAAATGGAGTCTAAAAAAGACCGATATGAAAGATCGGGTTAAAGCGAAGAGAATTGCGAGGTACTATGACCAATGCAGGTTGCCGATGTGGGCAAATGTGTTGGGCATAGTATTATTGGTCTTCGGTCTCGTGGCGGCTGGCATAACGGCCATCTTCCATGATAAGTATTCGTCGATCTTTGGCGCATGGGAATCTGCCCTAACAAATGTCTGGTTCATAGCTTTTATCGCATTGGTGGGCGTCGGCGCTTTGATCTCGCTTGGATATCCACTCTTGACGTTGATTGGCGCCTGGATCTGGACATTATTCGCAAAGCCGGAGCCGGATGTTGCCGAGGAACAGCCAGCTCCTGAAACGTCTGTGGTCAAGGGGGTGGCTCCTACTGTTGAAGAGAACGCTCCCGCAACCGAACAGCCAGAGCGAGTCATCATAAACGAGGCCCGCCTTCGTACCATCTTTAACTCGGACTTTATGACTAGCTGGTCAGCCGAGCCTGGTAAGATGTACGTTGATAAGGTCGTCGAAGACCTGCAATTCGTCCGTGATAATTATAAGCAGGGGGCCAAAGATAAAGTCCATTTTGCTGATAAACACATCATCGAGATAGCCGATATCCTTCATAAGAACAAGTACTTCAGGAAGGTCACCAACTCATTTACTGAATGGTGTTGCACGATGTTCGATTGTCTGTCGATCGGCTTGCCTGAGCGCGATAATATCAAGAAATATCAAGAGTATTCCGATCAGGTCAAGAAGCGTTTCTACTACCTTCTGTAAGGAAGAATAATCCGGAGTTGACTGGGAATAATCCGGAATTATAATCCGGTTCGTGCCGACAATTGATTGATTATCATTCAATTGCCGGCATTTTCGTTTAATCCCTTTCTTTGTTCTACCCAAAAAACCATTATATGTTTGTCACGGCCATTCAGGAGCCGTGAGATTTCCGACTACGCGTTCCGGAGGCCCAAAGCCAAATGAGATCCCCATCGGAAAGGGGATCAAGAGAGGCAGAATTCCAAAACATATTTGACTATGGATATGAAATTGGACTTGTTCGAGCTCCTCCGGGAATTTCCCGAAGCAACCTTGACCGTTCACGCCGGAGACCTGGGTCATTTCGCCCGGGAGCTCCTGGCCGAGGTTCGTCAGGACTTCGAGCGCGAGCGCGCTGCGATTGCTGAAGGAAAGACGGAGGAGTACCTCACCCCTGAGATGGTCAAGACCCTGCTCAGGATTTCGGAGAGCACGCTCTACCGAATGGCGAAAGCAAAGATCCTCGTCCCTGTGTTTGTCGGCGGACAGAAACGCTACCGGCGTTCCGACCTCGACAAGATCCTAAGCCCCTCATAGCGATGATGCCTTTCACGACCATATACAAGTTTATGTGGAAGGACCTGGGGCTCCACGGCGCCGAGAAGGAATTCTTTGCGGTCATCTACGGCTTCTGGCGGAGAAGCAAAGCTCCGGTGGAAATCCCGATCAGGACCGTCACGGAAATCACCGGCCTGAGCCGGACCTCGGTCATCATGGCCAAGAGGGGCCTGCTCAAAAAGGAGCTCGTCGCCGCCCAGGAGATCCGTGGAAAGCCCACCCGCTATGAGGTTCTAATCCCGGACCCGTTGGAAAACAGAACGGGTGCGGATTCTGAACGGGGACCCGTACAGAAATCGAACGGGTACCCGTCCGGAAACTACACGGGTGCAGAGACTGCACCCAAATATAACTCTTATGGTAATAATAAAACAAAAGAATTTAGTTTTGGAAAATACGCAAAAAACGAGTCAAATTGTATTAGCACTCGTGAAGAATTCGCTTCTGCCGACAAGGAATGACCTTGTCGCCAAGCTTCCGACTCAAATAGAGGGAATAGAAAAAGAGACGCTGGAGGAAGTGCTTACCCAGATCTACCGAAAGGCTGTCGAGTCCCGCGGTATCGAGTTCCAGGACATCACTGATACGGAGGTCGGCGCCAAGATCCAGAAGGCGGCCGAATGGATGATGGGCAACCCCGTCCGCTCTGGCCTGCTCTTCCAGGGAACCATCGGTTCCGGGAAGACCACCCTCATGTACGCGATGTACGGACTCTACAAGCAGTTCGCCTCGCCGGTGATCTACACCACGGCTTATGACCTGCACACCCAGTTCAAGCACCAGCTGGAGAAGGAGGCTTCCCGCTACGAGGAATTCCTCAGGGCGAAGTACCTCTTCCTCGATGAGCTCGGCTCGGAACCGGAGAGATGCCAGAGCTATGGTACGGATTACACACCCGTTCAGAATCTGATCTCCTACCGCTATGACCGGAAGCTTCCGACCATCGTCACCACCAACCTTGCCGATGACAAGATCCTGGACCGCTACGGTCCCCGGATGATGGACCGCATCAATGAGATGTTCTCCATCCTCCGGTTCAAGGGTGATTCCTATCGGAAGTAATGAATGGCAAACTTGAACGTGTTTCGGGGAGAATCCTTCCCGAAACACTATTCAAGTTGTGCCGATGTCGAACAATTCCGCTGCGCGATTGTCCAACTCCCGGCGGGGAAGCCTGCTCGCAAGCTCGCATCCGTGGCGGAATCCAAACAACAATTGCCATGAAAAACAAACCTTTTGATCCGAATAATTTCAAGGTCAACATGACCTGCAGGATGGCCTTCCGTGCCACGCAGCAGGACCGGATAACCATCAAGGCAAAGGCGCAAGCCTGCGGTAAATCCGTCAGTGAATACATCCGGTGCTGTGCCATCGGACACATGCCAAAACTGCGGATGACCCGAAGCCAAGCTCAAGCTTACATCAGCATCAGCGAAGCCCGGGGCGACCTGATCCATATCAAGAACGCCCTGAAAGCTATGCCGCAGGAAGAACGCCTCCGTTGTTTCTCCGACCCTTATTTCATGAGAAAATGGATTTCCGGCGCGAACAAGCTCATCAAGCGCTGGAGAGAGATTGAACGAACCTTAACAGAATAAGCCATGATAGCAAAAGCCAAATCAATTGCACACGGCGGCGTGTCCCTCGGGTACATAACCCGTCAAGGAAAAGCACAGGTAGTAAAACTGAACCACCTCCCGGAGGATGCCAGCCCACAGGCCATCTATGGGTATATGAAGCTGCACCAGAAACTCAGGGAGGAAGAGTTCCAACGCCGACCGCTGAAGAACAACATGATCCGGATGGAGATCTCTCCGTCCAAGGAAGAATCCAAGGGCTGGACCCTGGAAGACTGGAAGCAGCTGGCCGAAGATTTCGTCCAGGCTTTCGACAGGGTTAGGCTGCCCGGAGAAGAGAAGCTCCGCAGGTCTCCCTGCCGCCTCCCCAACTCCCAGTACATCATCACGCTCCACACGGACAGCAAGTCCGGTATCCCTCACCTCCATCTCGACTGCAACCGTGTCGATATGGATAACTGCCTGAACAGCGACCACGGATCGGCATCCGGGCCAAGACCGCTGCCGAGGAGATCAACCGTCTGCGCGGCTGGAAACGTACGGAAGACAGGTTCGAGGAGAACAAAGCCGGCATCAAGAAGGATTGCCTCGCGGTCCTGGCCGGATTAAAAAAGTTCTCCTGGGAGAAGTACACTGCAGCACTGGAGGCAAAAGGATATACCGTCAAGCTGAAGCTGGATGCCTCTGTGACTGTCCGGGGATACACAATCCTGAGTGGCAACTCCGCCTATAAATCCTCCATCATCAGCCGTGACCTGATGCCGGCGAAAATCCAGGAGACCTGGGAGAAGATGCGTCCGGAGAACAGATACGGGCAGATGACCTATGAAGAGCGCCTCGCTTTTGCCACGTCCGATGAAGGGAAGGATTATCTGTTCCCGTTGGGTTTAACCTTGGATGGGAAGAGATATGAGACGAAAGCTTCCGGGGAAGCCGTGAAGGCCTTTCATGAAGAGAGCCGAGCGATCGAGCGAACCCATTCGCCGGAAGAAGCAGGCAACATCTTTCGAACTGCCTTCCTTCTTTTCGTCGGGCAAGTCGATGCTGCCACCTCCTTTGCACAAAACTGCGGAGGCGGAGGATCCGCTCCCGACCCCAACTGGGGCCGCGACCAGAATGAGGACGACATCCTCTGGGTCCGCCGCTGCTTCCGCAAGGCACGGGAGATGGTTACTACGCCGGTGATAAGGTGGAGTAGAAGGCGATGAGCCTAATTAACGTGTTGAACTGCCAGGATATTCTTGGCAGTTCATTGTTTATCAGTGGTTGTTTCCAAAATGGAAAGAACCACGACTGTTTCCATTTTGGAAATAGTCGCCTCTTTGTGTACCTATTAAACTTATAATGAAGTTGGGTCTCAACAAAAGTGCTTTTTAAAGACTTGTATAGAAATTAATTGCTAAATTTGTAATTGCAATCCAACAAGGAAAGCTTTTTTACATACCGAAAGCGTTTAGCTTTGATTCCGACCAAGTCGAATCGCCAATTCAAAGGGTACCGGAGTTCAAGTGAGACGCTTGCGCTGGCTATAATATGGGCTTCGGCTCACACTATAGCAGTGCGAGCCGTTATTACTTTAACTTGTTCGTACCCGGGGCTTTGGCGAGCCTGACTTGGAGATCAAGATCTAAAGGAGGCTCGCACTTTCGCGTTTATAATAGGTATTCGCTCATCGGGCCAGAGCAGACAAGTTGAATCTATGGCCCAGATATACGATAATATCGAGGTTAAGTTCACAGAAGGTCTAAGGGGTATTATCTCCAGCATTGGGGTGAAGCGCGTGGACTTTTGCGTGGGATATTTCAACCTTCGTGGATGGAATCTTGTAGTTGACCAGATTGATAATCTTTCTGGCGACAACGTCTATGAAAATGATGAAAAGAGATTCCGCACCTGCCGCCTCCTTATCGGGATGCACCGCCCGCCGGAGGAATTGATCCGACAGCTTTATAGTGGCGAAGAATATCATCCCGATTCAAATGACGTACAGGATGCTAAGTTGAAGATAGCTGAGGACTTCCGCCGCCAGTTGCTCCTGGGTCTGCCGACTAATGCCGACCAGGCTACACTTCGGAAACTATCTCGTCAACTCAAGGAGAAAAAGGTGTGTGTGAAACTTTACTTGCGGGAGCCGCTTCATGCCAAATTGTATTTGGCTTATCGTCCGGATGACCACTTCAATCCTATTCCGGCAATCCTCGGTAGCAGCAACCTAACATACTCTGGACTGACAAAACAAGGCGAGCTAAATGCTGAGTTCGCAGACAGTGATAGCGCAAAGAAACTCTCCACTTGGTTTGAGGATCGCTGGAACGACCGCTTCTGCGTCGACATCACGGATGAGTTAATCAAAGTGATTGACGAGAGTTGGGCCAGCGACAACGAAATTCCGCCCTATTACATATATCTCAAAACTGCATACCACCTTAGCGAAGAAGCTCGTATGGGCGTAAAGGAGTTCTCCCTCCCGCCGGAGTTCCGCAAGGACCTGTTCGACTTCCAGCAGACCGCTGTTAAGATTGCTGCCCGTCACCTCCATAACGAAAAAAGAGGTGGTGCTATGATTGGTGATGTCGTAGGTCTTGGTAAGACCATTACAGCCTGCGCTATCGCCAAGTTATACGAGAATACCTACGGTAGCAATACCCTCATCATCTGTCCGGCTAACCTGCAAGAGATGTGGAAAAAATACCGGACAAAATACGACCTCAAGGCTGATATCATGTCAATGGCCAAACCCATTGATGTTGCCAACGCGCGGTACTACAAGCTGATTATCGTTGATGAGAGTCACAACCTTCGCAACTCCACCGGCTCCCGTTACCAGAATATACAAAGCCTGATACAGAAACAGAACAGTAGCGTTCTCCTGCTCACGGCTACGCCATACAACATGGACTTCCGTGACCTGAGCAACCAGCTTAAGCTGTTCATCGAGGAGGATCAGGATCTTGGCATCCGTCCAGAAATCTATATTAAATCACTGGGAGGAGAACGTGAGTTCCTAATGCGCCATAATGAGGTATTCATCCGCAGCATCAAGGCATTCGAGCAGAGTCCATTCGTTGAGGACTGGAACGAGTTGATGAAACTCTTCCTGGTACGCCGTACCCGTACCTTTATTAAGGACAATTACGCCAAGAAGGATGATAGCAATGGCCGCCGGTACCTCGAGTTCCCAGATGGCTCAAAGTCTTATTTCCCTGACCGTATCCCAAAGTCTATTAAGTTTCCGACAGAACCAGGTGACCAGTATTGCCGCCTCTACTCGGATGAAATGATAGATTTGATGGAGTCGTTGAAACTCCCTCGCTACGGCCTTATTCACTACATCAGCGAAGAGAGGACTGTGGATGCTTCCAAGCCGGAGAAACTTCTCATAGAGAACCTCTCCCGAGCCGGTGAGCGCATGATGGGCTTCTGCAAGAGCACTTTCTTCAAGCGTATGGATAGCTGCGGCTACTCCTTCCTCTTGACGCTCTATCACCATTTGCTACGCAACGCCGTGTTTATGTATGCGCTTGACAACGGCCTCGACCTTCCCATTGGTGACGAGAATTCCTTGCCCGACGATTTCATTGACGATGAAGATACCAACATCTCCATCTTCGGCGACAATCCGGATCAGTATCGTGCAAACGGAAGTATCCTGGCTGCTAAACCGATACCGACAGACCTTTCAGTGTACGAATGCCTGGCTAAAGAGCATTATGAGGTCATCAAACTGAAGAATAATGTTTCTTGGCTGAAGCCTACCTACTTCAAGCGCACACTGAAACAGCAGCTCAGAAAGGATTCGGACACCATCGTCAAGATGATTGAGTTGTGCGGTGTTTGGAATCCCAATGCCGACCGTAAGGTTCAGAGTCTCTACGACCTGCTGAATAAGACCCACGCAAAGGAGAAGGTCATAGTGTTCACCCAGTATTCAGATACGGCTATGTACCTATATGCCCAGCTCAAACAGATGGGCATGAAGCAACTCTACTACGTGACGGGCGACAGCAAGAATCCGACGGCATCAGTGGATCGATTCTCTCCCAAGAGCAATGGTCAGGAAATCGAATCTGCTGACCAGTACCGTGTCCTCATCGCTACTGATGTACTTTCCGAAGGTCAGAACCTGCAGGACTCCCATGTCATTGTAAACTACGATATGCCCTGGGCCATCATCCGCCTCATCCAGCGTGCGGGTCGTGTTGACCGAATTGGGCAGGAGTCCAAAGAAATATACTGCTACTCCTTCTTCCCGGCTGATGGCATCGAAGACATTATCCGGCTCCGCAGCCGCCTCAACAAGCGCATCAACGAGAACGCCAATGTTGTTGGATCTGACGAGGTGTTCTTCGAGGGCAACGAGAAGAACTTGATGAACCTCTACAACGAACAGAGCGGCATTCTTGACCAGGAGGAGGGCGACTCCGATGTTGACCTCTCTTCACAGGCGTACCAGATATGGCAGAAAGCCATCAAGTCTAATTCGAAGTTGAAGGAAATCATACCGAGTCTTAGCGATATGATCTATGCTACGAAGGCTGCATCTCCGGACCGCCCTGATGGCGTCATCACCTTCTGCCGCACATACAACGACTTCGATATTCTCAGCTGGTACGACCGCGCAGGGAATCTTGTCAGCCAGTCTCAGAAGAAGATTCTGACAGCAATGGAGTGTGGCCCGAAGGAGCCTGGCCTGAACCAGATGCCAGACCACTTCGATCTGGTTAAGAAGTCGGTTGACGACATTGCTGATGATGTACCTTCAGCAATGGGTGTCTTGGGTAATCGATTCAGCACTCGCTTTAGGCTTGTTCAGTTGCTGCAGAATTTCTATGACCAGCAAACAAATCTATTCTTCGACGTTGATTACAAACAGCAAGTTAAATTGGCAATAGACGACATATACAACTACCAGTTAATAGAAACCACGAAGACCGTAATCGGTCGTATGTTGAACAAAGGCGATTCACAGGAAGAAATTGTTGAAGCGGTTCTTGATTTCCGCAAGAAGGGAGTACTCTGCCGCAAGCAGGACAGTGATTACAAGGATAAATCCCCGAAGATTCTTTGCTCAATGGGTCTCATTAAACAATAATGGCTTATGGCACTGACTAAGAGACAATTCGTCCAATACCTGAAAGATGCTGACTTCCGCACACTCTTCATCGAGGAGATGGGGTGGAATAAATACAACGCATCAATTGCCGATGTGCCTACGATGTATGTCGAGGAGAAGGCTTTCAGCCTTAAAACGATTGCACATCGTAATGGTTTCCAGGTGCTTGTGTGCAATGTCCCTGAGTTGCCCACAAATTCGGTGTGCAAAAAACTGGACACGAAACTCAGGAAGGCGGCAAATGACTATATCTGCATATTCGTTATTCCTGGTACAGAACATCATCAGTGGGTCGCCCCTGTAAAGACTAATGAAAAACGGGACATCGTAATCATCGAGTATGCCGAGGCTGAAAAGGCACAGTTCTTATTTGAGAAGATAGCTGGTCTTTCTTTCGACCTCGACGAGGTTACGACCATTGTTGATGTGAAAGAGCGAGTCCAAGGTGCCTTTGCCATTAATTCTGAAAAGATTACCAAGGATTTTTATTCAGGGTTTGCGAAGGAACATAAGTCTTTTGCTGGGTTCATTACAGGTATTGACGATCAGATTGCCACCAAAAACAATAAGAGCAAGCAGTGGTATACATCTGTTATGCTCAATCGCTTGATGTTTTGCTATTTCATCCAGAAGAAAGGTTTCCTTAATGGCGATGAGCATTATTTGCGAAACAAACTTCGTTGGGTGCAAGAGCAACGTGGCAAAGACCAGTTTTTCAAATCCTTCTACAAGGGCTTTCTGGTTCACTTATTCAGGGATGGGCTCAATTCTCCCAAGCATGAAGGATCGTTTGAGAACATGTATGGTCGTATCCCGTACCTTAATGGCGGCATGTTCGACCTTCACCAGATTGAGAGAGAATACGCCGACATAGACATAAAAGACGAGGCTTTCGTTTCGCTTTTTGAGTTCTTCGATAAATGGCGCTGGCATCTGGATACACGTATGACGGCCTCTGGCAGAGATATCAACCCGGATGTTCTGGGTTACATCTTCGAGCAGTACATCAATGACCGCGCTCAGATGGGTGCTTATTACACGAAAGAGGATATTACCGAATACATAGGCCGTAATACCATCGTTCCATATCTCCTGGAAGCAACGGAGAAGCAGTATCCGGAGGCGTTCGCCCCTCATGCACCATTCTGGCACTTTATACGCAGTAACGGCCAGGACTTTATCTATGATGCTGTCAAGAAGGGAGTTCATGAAACGATACCAGAAGATATTGCGAAGGGCCTCAATACTGATGCGCCCGACTTGTTGGAACTCCGTAAATCATGGAATAATCCTACGCCTTCAAACTTGGGTCTACCTACTGAGATATGGCGTGAAACTATCGCTCGTTTCAAGCATTATCAAGAAATTGTTGACAAACTACAAGATGACAAGTTCACTTCATTCAATGATTTCATTACCTATAACCTCAATATCCCAAGAATTGCATACGATTTCCTAAATACAACTGACGACCGGAAGTTCATAGAAGTTTTCTATAGCGAATTGCTAAAAGTAACCATCCTAGATCCGACCTGCGGCTCTGGTGCATTCCTCTTTGCTGCGCTCAACCTTTTGGAGCCTTTGTACGAGGTTTGTATTTCCCGGATGGAGGAGTTCAACGCCCAAGATTCAAATGCGTTTAAGGAGCAACTGGCCGAGATACAGAATAAGTATCGTAGCAACATACAATACTTCATCTACAAGAGCATTATCCTTAGGAATCTCTATGGCGTTGACATTATGGCTGAAGCCGTAGAAATCGCCAAACTTCGCTTGTTCTTGAAGATGGTGGCTGTTGTTGAGGTCGATAAACGGGCTGACAATATGGGACTTGACCCGCTTCCGGATATTGATTTCAATATAAGATGTGGTAATACTCTCGTTGGATATTCAACTGAAGAGCAACTCTACCACGACCTTGACATTGCAACAGATTTCTTACAGCAACTTGCGAATCAGGATCTCAAAGATCAGTTGCAGTCGAAACTCAATGACGTAGCCGATACTTACGAGATTTTCCGGTTAGAGCAATTGAGCAAAGATGCAGATGTTGCTGTACTAAAACAAGCGAAACAGTCTCTCAATAATGAGTTGGCCTCATTGAATAATTTGCTAAACAGGCATTTATATGCGGCTTCCGGTTATTCGGATTACGATAAGTGGCTGTCATTACATCAACCTTTCCATTGGCTGGCTGAATTCTATCAAATAATGCATGGTGCAAACGGCTTCGATGTTGTGATAGGAAATCCGCCATATGTTGAATATCCCAGTGATGATGTCCCCTATTCTTTCGACCGCCTCGTGACCGCAGACTGCGGGAATCTATATGGGTGCTGTACAGAGAGGGCACTATCGATTAGCCAACCTAATGGAAGATTTAGTTTTATTGTTCCAGTTGCAATTACTTGTTCCAAGCGTATGACTCCGGTAATCTCCTTGATTAGGGAGAAGGCCAACATGGCTCTGTTTGCTAATTTTGACGATAGACCGGGCAAATTATTTGAGATGCTTCAACATCTCCGAGCTACAATTTTCATCGTTGATAAATGTGACAGAGCGACAACGCCAAGGTTCTTCGCGACCAAGTATAATAGATGGTACTCCGAGTGTCGGAATATTTTGTTCGGGAACCTTAGTTATGTAGAGGTGACAGATTTCGTTGGAGAGTTTGTTGTTCCGAAGTATTCTTATCCTATTGAATTGAGTATCAAGAAAAAGATGCTTGCAGCCGATAAATGCATTTCATACACTTACGGAATAAAACAATCCGTAAACAATGTTTTTTATAGAGCGGCCGGCGGTGGTTATTTCCTGTTAATAAAGACCGAGAAGAGTATTACGTATATAGATAATGTCTTGGAAGACGTCAAAGCTGAGAAATCTATCCCGATAAAGCCAGAGATAGATAATGCCACCATCGCAGCTGTTCTATCCTCTTCTCTGTTCTATTGGGATTATATCGCCCATACCGATTGTCGTAATCTTACAAAGTCATTCATCGATAACTTTAGGATTCCTGGAGCCTTACTGAACGACACAAGTGTCGCAGTAAAGGGGAAGTCCCTTTTCGCTGATTATGAGGCGAATAAGTATAAAAAAGATACATTCTATCAAACAACAGGAAGAAATGTAGTTTATTATGAGTATTACCCTAAGTTATCTAAGCGTTTGATTGATATTATTGATGAGGCTATTGCACAACACTATGGTTTTACACAAGAGGAAGTGGATTATATTGCTAACTTTGACATTAAGTTCAGAATGGGCAGCGAACTCAACGAGGAATAGCCCATATTAAATTCAGTTTATTAATCGCTAAATGTCTGTGTTTGAAGAATTAATAGCCCATTTAAAGAATTACTCTGACCTGGCTACTATCCAAAAAGAATTCAAGGACAGCAGTGGAATCATAGAAGAGTTATGCTCATACACCCTAATGTGTAGCCGGAAGATTATTGATCCGGACCCCGACAACTATATTCAGTACGGTCCGGACGACGCAACTGTTATTGGCCTGCTGATTAAACAACATAAGGGTCTTGAGCAACTTATACAAGCACATAATTCAGGAACTCTTGATGTTGCATGGTCTTTCATCAGAATCAACTACGAGGCTTATATCAAGATGCGGTATTTGATTCGCGAGGGTAAATCCGCTCAACGTGATTACAGGCTTAAATCCTACAAGAATCGCTACAAAATGTATGAGAAATACAACAGGAAAGGCAATGGCGTCACGGATGTTTTCCTATACAAGTTTCTAGAAGATATAAAAGCAGAAGGATTTACGATACAGGATTTTGAGAGAATCTCATCCTGGAAGGCGTTCGGAGGTAAGTCATTCGAGATGCTCATGAAAGAGTTTGAGCCAGAAGAATTATATCTATCCAGTTATGCTCTTGGTTCAGATTCTATTCATTCTGATTGGGGCGATATTCGACAACTACATCTTCAAGAACTTGATGGCAATTTTGCCGTTAGAATTGAACCCGAGAAATACCATGGCAGGGTTATCCTCTCTTGCGTTTATCTCCACCTTCAGGCACTCGAGAGTTTTCTTCAATGGTACAAAACAGATTTTGGCGCGGTAATAGTTAATGCAGATGACCTGATATCGGAACTAAAGAGAGTAAGCAGAATCCTATTGTCACACTTCCTAGATGTGTATGAATATCAGCCAGATGTGTTTGTAAAGAATTAAGATGCACTTGAATCATGGTCGGCAAATACCCTGTAATAACCCTCTGCGGCAGCACACGCTTCAAGGATCAGTTTCTGGAAGCGCAGAAGCGCCTTACCCTCGCTGGCAACATAGTCATCAGCGTGGGCCTCTTCGGGCATTCCGGAGACGATGAGGTGTGGACAGAGGGAACGAAGGAGATGCTGGACGATATGCATAAGCGCAAGATAGATATGGCCGACAGAATCTATGTAATCAACGTAAATGGTTATATCGGCTCAAGCACCCGCTCCGAGATAGAATATGCAAGAAAAAAGGGTAAGCAGGTTCTGTTTTTAGAACCCGATAAAGCTATCTGATTTCCCATGACTTCAGAAAAGCATCGTCAAGTTCGCAGAATCATTCTGCACAATAGAATCGGTTGCATCGTCGCAAAGATGTCCGAGCTTTTCCGTATTTCCCTTACGGAAGCCATGGACGTATTCTATAGAAGCGATACCTGCCGCCGGTTCCATGATGAGAAGACGGGGCTGTATCTTTATGGGGATCTGTATATCATCGACGAGTTGGAGATAGAGCTGCTGGGAGCGAAAGGAGATAGTGAACTTCGCAGCATTCTTTTTCAAGCCCTCAGCATTGACGAGCAGATATCGGAAGTGGAAAAGTTCAGGCGGTTCTTAAAGGATAATGTTTCCTTTCTGGATCCTCAGCCTATGAGTATCTAGAGCGCTTAACAACGCTTTTCCAAATGCACCAAGCTGGGACCAAGTCGGGACCAAGTCAGGGACTAAGTCGCCAAAATGTCGCCAAAAATTGAGATACAAAAAGAGCTAACCACTGAAAATCAGCAAGTTAGCTCTTTCTAGGGTGCCTCAGGCGGGAATCGAACCCGCACGGACATTTCTGTCCAAGGGATTTTAAGTCCCTCGTGTCTACCATTTCACCACCAAGGCAGTATGATAGAATGCAAATTTACTAAAAAAAAGTCATTGATTAAGGAAAACAGTCGCAAACCAGTTAATTTTTAACAGTCTGAACGGCTAATAGTATTTCTTCTCTTGCCGATACAGTGCTATGAATATGAAGATCAGCACGGTGAATGCCCACAGCGAGGATCCTCCATAGCTGAGCAGCGGCAATGGGATGCCGATCACAGGCATAATGCCGATGGTCATCCCGATGTTGATGAACAAGTGCATGAATATGCACGAGGCCACACAGTAGCCGTATATTCTGGTGAACGCCTTCCGGCTTTTCTCCGCGTCCATGATGATTCTGGAAATCAGGAACACGTACAGAGAGATCACGACAAGACAGCCGAGGAATCCCCATTCCTCCCCGACGGTACAGAAAATGAAATCGGTGCTCTGCTCCGGCACGAATCCGAAAGTGGTCTGGGTCCCGCCCAGAAAGCCTTTGCCGTGGAGTCCGCCGGAACCGATGGCGATCATGCTCTGGTTGACATTGTAGCCGACACCTGCAGGATCCTCTTTCATCCCCAGCAGCACCTCGATTCTCTTGCGCTGATGATCCTGAAGGATGTTGTTGAATATGAACTCGGTAGAGAACACGAGCGCCATTCCTGCGATCAACCCCAAGGCGGACATTGACAGAAAGCGGTGACGCGACCTGTAGCCAACGATTATCAGATACAACACCGCCGCGACACATATTCCGACAAGGATGTAGAGCGGATTTATCTTTGAGACGAATGACTCCGGGCTGAACTTCCCGAAAATCCACGGCAGCAGGCAGAGAATCAGCAATACTCCTGAGAATATCCAGAAAGCCACTCCTATTTTGTTTGATTCAAGGCCATTGCATAGCAAAAGGACTCCTGCCAGCACAAGGATGGACACGTAAGGAGATGCCGTCAGCGTGAGGATGAACAGCAGAGCGGCCATTCCGATGCAGAAGATCCACCAACCGGAAAAACCTTCCCTGTACATGACGAATATGAATCCGACATAGACCAGTGCGGAGCCAGTCTCGCTCTCGGCCAGAATGACCACCATTGGAATGCCTAGAATCAAGGCGGTCAGAAGAAAATCCTTGAACCGTGTGATCCTGAAATTGACCTGGCTCATAAGTGTGGCCAGCAGCAGTGATGTCGTGATTTTCGAGACTTCCGCCGGCTGGAACCTGATTGGCCCGAACTCAAACCATGACCGTGACCCCTTAACTTCCACTCCAAGGAATATCACGGCCACAAGCAGGCACAGTACCCCCAGATACAAAGGTATGGACGCGCTTTCCCAGAGCTGGGCGTTCACCACGAACAGGATGAGAGCCGCAAGCCCGAGCGCGGTGAGAATCCATACGAACTGCTTGCCGGAGCGGAAATTATAATCGAATATGCTGGCGGGGCCATCGGAATGGATGGAGGCGTAGATGTTGACCCAGCCGATAAGGATAAGGAGCAGGTAGGTGACCACCAGCGCCCAGTCAACACTCTTCTTGATGCCTCTGTCCGAAAAGTTCTCCATTCCCCGATCTATTTATAAGCCTTTACCTTTGACATCAGATTCCCCTGAAGAACCCTGTCCTCAAGTCCGCGGCGCTGGTCGCTGATCTCTCCGTTGAGATATTTCTCAACCAGCAGGGACGCGATAGGCGCGGCCCATGTCGCTCCGAAACCAGCGTTCTCTATGTAGGCGGCCACGGCGATCTTCGGATCGTCCTTAGGGGCGAAGCAGATGAACACGGAGTTGTCCGCGCCGCGCGGATTCTGCGCCGTACCGGTCTTTCCGCAGATGTCCAGCCCCGGAACCGCGGCGATGGATGCCGTTCCTCCCGATCCGAATCCACTGTTGACCGCCCTCCACATGCCTTGCGTCACTTTTTTGAAATTCGTCGTGTCAACCATTGTGTACTGCCTCTCGTAATATTTCGGATCAATCTCGACCCCTTCCGACGCTTTCACGATGTGCGGTATCTTGTACCACCCTCTGTTGGCGACGGTCGCCGCGAGGTTGGCGATCTGCATAGGCGTGGCTCCGACCTCGCCCTGCCCGATGGAGATGGAGATGATCGTAGTGAATTTCCATCCTCCCTTGCCGTAGATCTTGTTGTACGTCTTTGATGTCGGCAGAGTTCCGCCCAGTTCGGCGGGGAAGTCCGTGCCCAGCTTGTGTCCGAAGCCGAAACTTTGGACATATTCGTTCCATTTGTCAAGCGCCTCTCCTATGCCGTGGTACTTCTTGTTTTCAAGAATATTCCTGAGCACATAGCAGAAATAGCCGTTGCAGGACATCATGATGGCTTCCTCCAGGGCGAGCGGGGATTTGTGGACGTGGCATCCGAGCTTGCGGTTGCCGAAATGGTAGCCCTGGCTGCAAGGATAGGTGATCTCTGTGTTCAATGTGCCTTCCTGCAGGCCTATGAGGCCGTTGACAAGTTTGAACACGGAGCCTGGAGGGTACGGAGCCTGTACGGCTCTGTTGAACATCGGCTTGTGAGGGTCCTTGATGATCTCGTCATAGTGCTGGCCGATGTTCGCCAGCATGCTCACATCGACTCCTGGACTGGACACAAGTGTGAGGATTTCTCCTGTCTTAGGTTCGATCGCCACGAGGCTCCCGACCTTGTTTCTCATCAACTCTTGGCCGTATTGCTGCAGATCCGCGTCGATCGTGGTGTGGATGTCGTGTCCCGGTACGGCTTCCTTGTCCATCTCTCCGTCTTTGTAGCGCTGCTCGATCTGGTTGCGGGAGTTGCGAAGGTAGATGTGGTACCCTTTCTCTCCACGCAGTTCCTTCTCTCTCGCGGCCTCGATCCCGGTCTTACCGGCATAGTCTCCAGGGCGGTATTCCCCGGAATGCTTCTCTATGTAGTTGGCGTCCACCTCCGAGACATAGCCGAGCAGGTTTCCACCGGCGTTGACGGGATAGTCCCGGATGCTTCTGGCCTGTCCCCTGAAGCCTGGGAACTTGTATTGGATCTCAGCGAACTGCATGTAGGTCTCAGGCTTTATCTGCTTGAGCATCACGACACTTTGGTAACCGATGCGGCGACGGTTCCTGGCATATTCATTCATCTTGTCACGGATGAATTCAGGTGTCACGTTGAGGGCGTCCGCCAGCATAAGCGTGTCGAACTGTTTCACCTCGCGCGGGGTGACAAGGATGTCGTAGGTGACCTTGTTGCTGACTATGATCTTGCCGTTGCGGTCATAGATGATGCCTCTGGTGGGATAGATGATGTCATAGACCATCGAATTGTTGTTCGAGTTGATCTTGTATTCGTCATCGATGATCTGGATGTAGAACAACTTCCCGAGGATGATGGCGGCGACGACAAACAGCCCGATTATCAGGGCTTTTCCTCTACCTTCTGTCTTCATGGGTCAGCAGATTGATGATGCAGACTGATGCCAGGGAACTGGCCAGGGTGGAGAGACCCAGGCAGGTGAAGACGAACCATAGAGGTCTTGTCCCGGCACAGTCGGCCAGGATGTAGATGAGAAGGAACAGCACTGTTGTCAGGATGATGGCTATGGAGACTCTGGCGTAGCCGTATTTCCGGACGGTGACGCTCTCTTTCTGCTCGAAAGGCTCGTTGCCGAAAAACATCCCGATGACAGGCTCTCTGAGCAATGCGACCGGTACGAGGGACATGGCGTTGATGCCGAGTGTCCCTTCGGCGAAGAAATCCACGGCGAGTCCGGTGGCGAACGCTATCAGCATGGCCTTCACGGTTCCGACATTTGTCGGGATGCACAGAACCATCACCGGCAGGATTGTGATCATCATGTAGGGCGTGAAATGGAAATAGTTGCTCAGAACCATTTGGGCAACCGTCAGCAGAACGTATGTCAATGCGAAACTGTTTCTCATTTCTTCGGTTGTTCTTCTTGTTGTTCAATGGATTCTATCTCCGCGGCCCTTCTGTTTGCCACGATGGTGACATATTTCAACGCCTTGTGATTCTGGAAAAGGTTCACATCGATCTCATTGGTGGCCCCGTTGATGATCTTGGACTCGCCGGCCACGCCGATAGGGATGTCCGGCGGAAAGATCGTGGAGTAGCCACTGGTATAGACTGTGTCCCCGGGCTCGAATTTGAACTGGAGAGGGATCTCTTTCAGGATGGCCCTGTCAGAGCTCATCCCGTCCCAGGCAAGCGGTCCGACGGCTCCCGATTCGCCGAGTCTGGCGCTGATGAACAGCTCCGTGTTCAGGAACGAGATTGCGTAGGAATAATGGCTGCTGACCGCATCGACAATCCCTATGACACCTTTCTCTGTGATCACGCCTGAGTTGCGTACCACTCCGTCCTCGCTGCCCTTGTCGATGATAAGGTAGTTGTGCTGGGTGTTGGCGCTGGACTTGATGATCGTGGCCGGGATATATTCGAATCCATTGTCCATCAGGACCGGCTTGGCCGATGGGTCGGCGGCTTTCATCGCCATCTCATAGCCGCGCACCAATTCTTGCAGCCTGTTGTTCTCGACCGCCAGCTCGTCATTCTGCCTTTTCAGGGAGAAATAATTGGAGACACCTTGCGTCGTTCCCCAGACCTTCGCCATGAATCCGTGCGAGATCCTGGCTATCCAAAGCCTCTGGATCTGGTTGTTGTGCGACAGCATCAGAACAGCCGCGACCTCCAGAAGAATGAAGACCGCGACTGTGAGGATGTTCTGGACAACGGATCTCTCCTTAGGCATTATCTCATCAGGAATGAGTAGTTGGATGTCTTTTTAAGCGCTATGCAGGTACCTCTGGCCACGGCGCGCAGCGGATCCTCCGCGACATGGAACTGGATGTTGACCTTCTCTGTGAACCTCTTGGCGAGACCACGCAGCAAAGCGCCGCCGCCGGAAAGGAATATTCCGTTCTCCACGATGTCTGAATATAACTCCGGAGGTGTCAGCTCAAGCACATGAAGGATGGAGGACTCCAGCTTGGCTATCGACTTGTCGAGGCAATGGGCGATCTCCTGATAGGTGACCGCGGCCTCGACAGGGTGGGCTGTCATAAGGTTCGGACCGTTCACAACGTATGGCTCCGGTTCTTCGTCCAGATCCGGAATCACGGCTCCGACCGCTATCTTGATCTTCTCCGCCGTGGTCTCTCCGATCTTGATGTTGTGCTGCTGGCGCATGTAGTACTGGATGTCACTGTTGAACACATCGCCGGCCGTGTTGATGCTTTCCTGCTGGACGATGCCGCCCAAAGAGATCACGGCGATCTCGGCCGTACCTCCGCCTATGTCAACAACCATGTTGCCTTTCGGCGCCTCCACGTCCAGCCCGATACCAAGCGCGGCAGCCATAGGCTCGTAGATCAGATAGACATCACGTCCTCCGGCATGCTCGCAGGAGTCGCGCACGGCCCTGATCTCCACCTGGGTGCTTCCGGAAGGAATGCCGACCACAATCTTGAGGTTCGGGGTGAAAAGGGATCTCTTCTTGTTGTTGACCTGCTTGATGAAGCCCTTGATCATCATTTCGGCGGCGTTGAAGTCGGCGATCACGCCGTTCCTCAGAGGCCTGATGGTCTTGATTCCGGGGTTAGTGTGCTCATGCATGAGCTTGGCCTGCTGACCGATGGCTATGCATTTGCCTGTGTTGTTGTCTATCGCGACAATGCTCGGGGCGTCCATCACAATGTCGTCATTCCTGAAAATGACGGTGTTGGCTGTTCCGAGGTCCATCGCTATCTCCTGAGTCAGAAATGAAAATGCCATAACTGTACTATATTCGATTCCTAAAATTTTTATTGTCTTCTATACAATTTGTAAATATAGCAATTATCCAAGCAAATCCCAAAAACATCTTGCAGTTGTTGTCATTGGCTTTCCTGTGCGGACTTTCAAGGGCGGTTCATTTTCCTTTATTTTCCATAAGTTTCCGCAAAACCTTAATAAAACCTTAATGGAAAATAGGCGCAATACTGCAATATACACCGACATGTTGACAACTGGAAATTTTTACCTTATTAAACAATTGACACAAAGTGAATTAACAGCAAATTTGCAAAATTGTTGATAACTTTTGCGAAAAATCGTGTCCATTTTGTTCGTCACCGACGTTATATAACTCCAACTAACATACAAAATAAGTTTTGTTATGGCGAAATTTAAGATTATGCTCTACAAGAGCAACCAGAAAAAAGACGGCAGCTATCCTATATGTTTAAGGGTGGCCAAACAAGACAAGGTTAAGTACATCAGCCTTGGAATGTCCGCAAACTTGAACCAATGGAACGAGGACGGACAGCGGTTCAAGAAAGACAAACGCATCAATCCGGAGCATGAGAAACACAATGCCCTGCTGAACATTTTTGAGGAGCGCATTGACGAGGTGCTGCGGAATTTTGCTGAATGCCGTATAAACTGGACGTTGAACCAGTTTGAGGAGAAGTTTGTCGGCCTTGCCCGACAAGGCAAAGTGTGCGACTATATAAGAAAACAGCTGGACTTACTCAAATCCACGAACCACTTCGGCACGTTGATAATTTTCAGCACTCTCCTAAATGCACTTCACAAATACGATTCCCGGATAGAAAACAAAGTTTTTGCCGAGATAGACTACACCTACGTCTGTCGCCTTAATGCTGCCATGGAACGTGACAGACTGGCCGGAAACACACGATTAAGCTATATGCGTGCTCTCCGCACTATAATCAACAAGGCTATAAGAGACAAGGAGGCACCACAAGATACTTACCCATTCGGCAAGGGAGGGTTTTCGGTAACATCCTTGGCGGAGACAACCAGTAAACGGTATCTTCTAAAGGAAGATTTGGACAAGATAAAGGGCACGGTCATGGACAAGCGATGCCTTGAAGAGGCAAGGAGGCTATTCTTGTTTTCTTACTATTGCTTCGGCATGAGCTTCGTTGACATGGCGAATCTGACAACGGACAATATTGCAACCCTGTCGGATGGGAACTATATCATCTATAAGAGGCAAAAGACAAAGACGCATAAGGCTGCACGTGAAATCAAGATTCACATCACGCCCAACATACAGGAGTTGTTGGACTGGTTCCACACAAACTCCTCTCTAATCGGTGATTACCTATTGCCAATAGTAAATATGGACTGTCAAGGCTATGAACTGCATCATCACATCCTTTGCCGTTATGGCACTTATAGGATGCGATATGCAGCTCTTGGCGAGAAATTAGGGCTGAAACGGCACCTAACCACTTATGTGAGTAGGCACACTATGGCAATGACCCTGCAAAGCAATCTTGTGCCCCGTGAGATTATCAGTCAGGCGATGGGGCATAAGAATCTTGCCACGACCAACATCTATCTTGATTCATTTAATACCAGTGCAATAAACAGTGCTGGCAATTTGTTATAAATTTAATAATTAAATCTTAGAGTTATGAAAAAGAGATTGGAAAAGTCCCCATACGAGGGACAAGGTGTACAGCAGGTCTCAAGAGACGAAATCTTCCGCTACGATCTGGAGACGTTTCTAACAATCCTCCTATCAGGCAACATCTGCAAAGAACGCACGGAAGACATGCGTGATTAGCTTGAAAAAGAGACCAACGGCAACAAGGATGAACTCAGACACATTTATGAACGCATCGACACGGAATGGCTCAGATTTACAGGTGGAAAAGACAAAAATCCGTACCCTACATTAGAAATGTCGTTGGTCATATTCTACTGCTACATGGACATGTCTCTTGACGGATTCGATGACCCGGAGGCAAAACGCCGTATGGAACAGGCAGTGATGGATGATGACCTCCAAGGTGTTATCAAAGAGTGGATGCAGTCACGTTACAGGCCATTCAAAGTGCTGAAAGGGATAATCGAGGAGATGTTGACAGCCGCTTAAAAAGTGAAATTCCAAGTCAAACAAACTCCCTCATAAGCGATTATGGGGGAGTTTAGAAGTTCTTAATAACATGATTAATTGCAGAAATACCACCCACGAACTAATGGGCGAATGGGTAAACAGTTGGCTCTACGGAAAAACAGGGCAACTGTCGGAAAATGAAATGATGGACTGGCAGAAAGTCCTTGCAAATGAAAGCAACAAAGAGAAATGGTCTATACTGCACGTGCTGAACGAGGCCATAGTGAAATGGCACTGCTCATTTGTGCTGTCCGCTGTTGAGTCCCATGCAGGAGAGGCATTGACGGCGGATGAATATGAGGAGCTGCGCTTTGCCGACGAGTACAAGCGCAAGAAAGGCTATACGGTTCTCGGCCGTGACGAGCTGTTGGATGCGACAGAGGGTTTCGGCTATATCAACGACCTGCAACGTGACGACATAGAGACAGCATGGAGGCTTGGGGACATCGGGTATATGAAAGAGCAGATGCTTGACCTTGCGCACATCCCTATCAAGGCCTTTTCGGATGCAATCGTGAACAGTATGGTTAAGCCCTCAACTCCTACCCCTGCACGCACCACGCCACATAAATCTAAACAAACAGAGACAGACCCATACGATTATCCGGAGGTGTTTGATGTCAATGTTTGCAGCAGACTGACAAACTACTCGAAGAGCACCCTCTACAAGATGACAAGCACCGATGCAATCCCCTGCCACAGGGCAAAAGGCAATAGGCGCAAGCTCACGTTCGTGCTGACGGAGATACTTGACTGGATGACCGCCAACAGGCAGGAAACGGCAAGCGAGTATATCGACAGGATGGACAGGCAAATCAAGTCACGGGGTGTCGGCTGCTCTAAATATAACTCAAAATGTAACCCAAATCACGCACATCATGTACGACAGAATCAAAATTAGGCTCTATGACCTGCCGGATGGTTATGACTATGCAAGGGTACTCTCCATGCTAACTGATGTCAAGGTAGGTGATGACGGCAAGGGGTTTGGCAGATGGAGAGGACGAAATGTCGTGGCGACCTCAAATTATGTCCAGTTTGATGGCAGTCTCCCTAAATGTATATACCGACATAATCTTACATCGTTGAGGTTGTCAGAGGTCGAGGGTCTGATAGGCAGTATGTCAGAGGATTTGGGAGTCCCTATGTGTAGGGCGGAGGTCATGGAACTGGAGTTCGCGAATAATTTCATAGTCAGCAAGCCACCTGCAAGGTATCTGGACATGATGATCGGCATTCCCAAATTCAAGGACAACAGTTGGGACGGCACGAAGTATTTCGACTGTGGAGGGGTAAGGGTCAAGTTCTATGACAAGATAAGGGAGGCCAAAAGGAAGAGGGAGATGCCTCCGTTTGGAGACGTGCCACCATATCAGTTGAGGTATGAGGTAACGTTTAATGGAGACAAACTGGAGAGTCTGTTTGGGCATACCCTGCTCGTGGAGGAGCTGTGGACAAAGCCAGTGTTCTGGCGGCTGGTGTCGGAGTGGGTGAACTACTACGACATGGTGGAGAAGAGGCCAATGGGGCACAGGGACGTGGACTTCTCCGTGTTTAAGTCTGCCAAGGACTTTGACAGATGGGCGATATGTATGCTGAATCAGAGACAAAGCCTGTCTTATTATCAGAGCGAGAACCTGTCCTACTATATGAAGTACATCATATTTAAGAACCGCCCCAATCCGTGTTCCAAAGACAGGGTTCTCCACGCACAGATTCAGAGGCGCATCAAGGAGGCCGTGGAATGGGGGTATAGGAATCTTCCGGGCTACGACTTGATGGCGGAGCTGCAAAGCCTCATGGAGCAATATGCTTCCTACCTGCTTGATTCGTCCCCGGACGGAATGACTGCGGAGGAGCAGATGGAACTCTTCGGATGATACCGTGTTTTGCTCCGTTTTTCGGCGATTTAAGCCGACAACGCCTCTCCGCCGATATAGCAACCTCACAAGGATGTTTTGTGTCCCCAAAACGACCGCAAACACGAAACTCCAACTGGGGGTTGTTTTTCGTCCCTCGATATCAGTCACAACATATCGCTCTCAACTCCCATGAAAGTGTGTGGACTGTGTCGTTGATCACACTCACCCAACTATCCAAACCACCCAATACTATTTGCCTCACATATTGCGTTTTCCGAGAAGTTACGTTATATTTGCACCGCAACAAGGTTGTAATGAGTAAGTACAGGTTCATTACGTAAATTTAGAGAGCATGACGCTTTAAGCAAATTCCTAAATTCCTTGATATAAGCTATTGAAAGTCAAAGGCTAACGCACCCGAAAGGGTTTTCCTTTGTCAAATCTGCTGAAAAAGGGTTTTGAGTGTGGTTTAACGCCCCTATCGGACGGCCACCGTGTCAGCAGAGCTTTCATCACTCAACAGGCAGTGGAGCGTTCCTCCGCTGCCTTTGTTGTAACTGCAATATTCATCTATTGTATTTTCAATAAATTACGTTATATTTGCAGTGCAACAAGGGTAATGGATAGCAGAATCTCAGAACCGCTACCATTTTAACTGCCCCCTTTGTCAGGTGTCCTATTAGGAAAAGGAGATTCAATGGTGGGCAGCCGAAAGCAAAAGTCGAAGTTTAATTACTTCGGCTTTTATTTTTTGCATTCATCAAATCCTTTAACCGCATATTCTATCGACAATTAATCATTGCATTTCCAAGAAATTAGCTATATTTGCGGTGTTGAAAGGTGGCAATGATTATTCAGGCTTCGTCCTTCACCTTATGTAGGGAACTTTCATTGCGTAATCCTCTGGGGAGTGGCGTGCAACGTTCACGAAATCTCAATCACCTCAACATTTCATCATCATCAGAAGGCCTCTAATAGGTCTTCTGATTCATTATTGGATGTCTCCGTGATTTATTCACTCATATCCAGTATTAAGCAAATCTAAATTAGAGCCACGACAATTCTATAACGACCTTGCCGTATGCCTGTCTCTGAATCTCATAGAACTGCTCATCGGACTCAATGCCTGTCGGCTTGCCGTCATTTATCCAGTTCTGATAAGCCAGAGCCTCCTCCTCGGTTATTCCGAGATCCTCGGCGTATGCAACATAGGTGGTTAGCTGCCTTTTCTGACGCTGATACCTGTACTTGGACAGAACATTGAACAGTTCAATCTTCTGGTCACCCTCAACCCTGTTGTAGGGGCTGTCAAGAATGGACTTCGCGAAATCATTTTTCATTTCCATATAGTCTTTAACTCTGTCAGAAACGCATATACAATAACCATCCTTAATCTTTCACGAAATTTTCGTAAAAGTAAACCCATTCCTTGTCAGTGGCAATTCTGCATAGACCGTTCTCTACTATTAGAATAATAGGCGCACCAACATATTGAAGATTCTCCGCATCATCCTGTCCGTAGGACACATAATGTTTACCATTGACAAAACCACCATAGATGAGGTCTCCATCCGTATAACCTGCCGATTGACAGACCTTTAATATGTCATTCTTTCGCTCACACATATTCAGTAGTTTTCAAACTCCTCCTTGGTCATCACATCCTTATTCAGATAGGCACGGATCATACTGTTGGAGTTCTGCTGCTTGGGGTTGTGCTCAAAAGGCTCTCTTCCCTTTGCCTTGCTCACAACTCTTCTACGGTTCTTTCCATCACCGAGGAATCCCCAGGCGATTTCATCGGTGTCGTCCAGAAGATAGACCATTTCATCGGAACGGAGCAGCTCCGCCAGTTCCTTGTTAGATGCGGTTCTCATAGCCAGCTTTTATAATCATTTCCAACGCCTTTGTATGTTTGGTATTTATGCGGTCAAGTTCTTTGATTTTGGCCGTATCATTGGAGGCAACGGCTGCTTCATAAGAATCCTTGCCTCGTTGCAGATTGTGGTGCAGGTCATTAAGTTTGACATGGATTGCGGTGACATTGCCGGAGGCGATGCTGTTTTCCACATACTCAAAATACCCCACTTTTGCCTTATCATGTGACAAGAGTGCCAATGCCGTGAGCACCTCATCCTCCACGCCTCTATTTTTCAAATTCTCAAGGGTGATTGAGGAATCCTCAACGACATCATGCAGGAATCCAGCCTTGATCTCCGCCTCCGTCTTGCCCATAAGCCCAACCGCAAGGGGATGCAGAATCGCAGGATTACCGTCAAGGTCTTTCTGCCCTGTATGCGCTTCAAGCGCAATCCTTAGTGTTTCTTCTATGCTTATCATAGTAAGGAATTTACTGTTCAAGAAAATACTTCCACCATGAAAGCAACAATCCAGATTATAGGGACTAAAATTAGAGCGGCTATAAAAAGAATATACCAGAACTTGAACCATGCTCGACCAACCCTAAAAAGATACTTGAAAAACTTGTTCTCATTCTCTTTGTCAGTCATCAAGACTAATGAACTGACAATAATAAACATTGAACCTAATAACATAATACAATCATTTTTAATTAATTATACAATCTACTATCATACGTCTCATCCGCCACGGACAAAAAGCCTCCGCCGCATTGGAATATTATTGTACAGGTGAATGGAGACTGTTTCTTCTCCCTCATAGGGTACTTGTACTCAAAACTTCTATACTCCCTAAACAGCGTCATAATATCCACTTCCGGATTCAGAGACACATCAACATAAGGGAATCCTCCGCTGTTGTTTGAAATCACTCTTGTGTAATAGTCAATCATCGCTCGCAGGTTGCTTTGCCCTGTGTACTGGTTAACCAGTGGCACGGATTCTATGACATACCGCATCTTATAAATCTTGCCGGATGAGTTCACGCTGACTGAAAATGTCCCGTTTGTGGTTATATCCCAGTTCGTATTACGAGGGTCGAGCATGATCACAAACTCGTGTTGAGTACCAAGACATCTGACACCGCCCTTATCAAGTTCGGCTTTGAGTAAAGACACATCTCCTCCGACATGTAACTCGTCAAGATTTATGAACTCTCCATTGGATGCCAAATATGGTTGTGCCTGTGCCATTGACGCAGTGCAAACCCAAATTAGAGCTATAATGAATAACTTAAAAAATCTTCTCATGGTGTAGAAAGTCTTTAATATTATTCCTCAAAGTCAGAGAGTTTTGCTTCAAAGTATGCTGACTTGCCATCGGAATCAACGAGCCTGTAATCAGTATCCTCGTCATTAGCCAAACGGCCTGCAAGATTTGTGTTCAACCCATTGGATGCCTTTAGGTCAACCTCAACACGGATGACCTCCGCACCTCGCTCCACAGCATTAATCGCCATGAAATCATATAACACATCGTATATTGCGCCATTAAATTCTGACAGAATCACAATGCCGGACACATATAGGCTTGTGCCATCAAGGTGTGCGTCTGTCTTGTTATCTTGCCCATAATTGCCACTTGTTGCCGTAAACCCATTCGGTGAGATGAAGAATGCAGCCATAAGATCAGGCGATGAGTTCCGCTTGTCCCTGCCCAACATTCTATGCAACAAGCCTTTGGTTGCTAATGAATCCCGCTTGGCAGTGTCGTACTCCTCGGCAGAGATTGTGTCAAAGTAAAAACTGCCATCCTTGGAATCGTGGTAAACACCAACGTATTCCCCAATCTTAACATTTGTTGGTTCCATAAATAGATGATGTTTTAGTGGAAATGAAGTAAAAGATGTTGAAAGCCCTGTCAACTCTCTGTGGCCGTCCGATAGGGACGTTAAACCACTCGCAAACACATTCTTTGACAGGTTTGACAAAGGAGAACCTTTTAGGGGAGAGTTGACCTTTGACTTTCAACACCGCAAATATAGTTAGAATTACTGCCAAAGTTCGGCAGTTTGTTAAAAATTTCTATGGAATATCAATTCCTGTTAAGTAAGCAGACTGACCTGCCTAACTTGTTCTTCCAAAGTGTCTCCACCCTAATGGCCTCAATGTCGCTGACGTTCAACGGCAATGTCTGGAGTATTGACCAGGCAAAATTGTCCTTGGCGTAGTCCGGGTCTTCCGCAATAAGGTTTGCAAGTTGCACATCGCCACCGTGTCCAGTCCTTGCATAGTCCTCCCAACGTCCCCATATTCCGTCACGGTTGTAGGTGGAGCCGACATACAGTTTGCCTGTCTTGCGGTCTGAAATCACATAGATGCCGTTGACGACCGTAAGTTTTCGTTTCCATGCATCCAATCTCTCATTAATGACATGGGACAGCTGCCCATAGGTCAGACTTATTTCCTCGTAGTCCGGGCATACCCAGTCGAAGCCTTTTCTCTCCACCGCTACAATGGCCTTGTCATTCTTATCAAGCCATTGATGAAATGTCCTTGCCGAGTCTCCCCAGTCCACGATAACACGCTCGTTGAGTTCATCAAAGCCATCAAGTTCAACCATCTTGTAGCAAAATTTGTCAACGCCTGTCAGATTCTCCCTTTCTGTGTCACGTCCAAGAATCTGATACACGCCCACCATCCTTGCCTGAGTGCCGTCCTCCCCTATGAAAGAAACGACATAGTCAACGTCCTTGAATATGTCCTTGTGCTGCTCGCTTTGGTATGCGATGAATGTCTCCCTGTCGTTCAGATACCAATCATAAGGGTTGCCGACAACGGTCTTGCCATTTATCGTTATGGCATCACGGCTGTCCTTGTGGCGCACAAGCTTGATTCTCTTCGTGATGTCCAGACCTGCCAGATCAAGAACCATGCGGATAGTCAAAATACTTTTGTTTGTCAGTTTTGCCTCCATAATCGTATGTGTTTATTGGTTATATTTGCAACAAAAGAAAGGTTGCCCAGTCTGTCGTCCGTTAGGTATCGCCAAACACCAGTATATACGCACAGACTGGACAACCCATATATGGCTGTCCGCTGTGCCTCGTATATACATTCGATAGAATTGGCGATTTTAACGAACCAAGGCACGTGTTATTTCTTTGTCGTCCCCACAGGGGTACATCTGCGAATATACAGAATTTTTCACAGACTATCGCAGACAAACGGCTATTTTTGCAAACGTCAATCTTCAAATGATATTTGCAATGATTTTCCGAGGTATTTTCCGTAAGTTTCCCGAAAACATTAATAAAACATTAATCGCGGCAAGGCCGCTGTCTGCAAGGGATTCCTGCAATGTCCTGTGCTTGTTCGGATTTGGCGTGGTGGATAAGAAAATATTTTATACAATTTGTAAATATACGAAAAAAGTTATATTTGTAAGAATTATTATGAACAGAAAACGAATATTAATAGTCATGGCCGCCGGAAGCGGCGTCAGGATGGGTGCCACGGTTCCGAAACAATTTCTGGATCTGGGAGGTGTCCCGATTCTCCGCAGGACGATCGAAGCGTTCATTTCCGTTGTCCCGGACATCAAGGTAGTCACTGTCCTTCCCGGGGACTATATTGCTTTTTGGAAGGACTATTGCCTCGTTTCGGACTTCAACTGTCCTCAGACATTGGTCCCCGGAGGGTTCACCCGCTTCCATTCCGTAAGGAACGCCTTGAAAAAGGTCCCGGATGGGGCCGTGGTCGCCATCCACGATGGTGTCAGACCGCTCCTTTCGCCAAAACTGATAGGGAATATGTTCGAGAGGATGGATTCGGGCGGAGTCCGTGCCTTGATTCCCGTCATCCCGTCGGTCGACACCCTCAAGGTCATCGACCGGGTAAAGGACGCGGACGGGAACGAGATTCTTGTCTCGCCGGAAGGGGAGAATGTTGACAGAAGCCGGATTTTCGGAGCTCAGACTCCGCAAATGTTTCTGTCAGAGGACATCAAGTCGGCATATTCGCAAGCCTTTGACACCGCTTTCACCGATGATGCGTCCGTCGCGCGCAAAAAAGGAATACCCCTCTCCTTCTGTGCCGGAGAGAGGTATAACTTCAAATTGACGTCCCCCGAGGATCTGGCCCTCGCAAGACTGATTATTTCGTCTTCTTCGCGAACTCGTTAGGCTGGTAGTTTGCCCGTTTGTAGTCCTTGACCCAGACCTGACGCTCGATCGCCTGGTCGAGGGAGATCATCGTCTCGGTTGACTGGATGTAAGGAATATTCTGGATCGTGTTGATAAGAATCTCCATAAGGTGATCATTGTCAAAGCAATATGCCTTGAGGAGCAGAGCGGCCTTTCCTGTTACGAAATGACATTCCACAATCTCGGCGATCTTCTTCAGGTTCGCCACTACCTCGGGATATTTGTCCGCCTCTGACAGGGTTACGCTGATGAAAGCGCACACGTTGAGCCCCAATGCCTGAGGTTTCACGAGCAGCCTTGATCCTGTGATGACTCCGTTGGTTTCCAGTCTTTTGACTCTCTGATGAATAGCGGCTCCCGAAACACCGCACTCACGGGCGATCTCCAGGAAAGGCATCCTGGCGTTGTTGACCAAGAAAGAAAGGATCTTCTGGTCAATCTGATCAATGTGATAAGTTGCCATTGCTTTCGATTTATAACTAAACAGCCGCTAAATTATATAAAAAATCTTAAAATATCAAGATTTCTTAAAGTGACGGCGCCCTTTTTCCGTTGGTTTTGAATTGTTAATGATCTCTAGGCAGGCCGCCTCTGTGAGAGTGGCCGCGTCAGTCTCCTTCGGAATCTTGTAGTTTGAGCCGGCGTGCTTGATGTACGGGCCGTAACGACCGTTGATCACCTGGATGTCGCTGTCCTTATATTCAGCCATCACAGAATTGGCGGCGGTCTTGCTCAGGCCGTCCTCTATGATGGCCGCGCATTCGTCCAATGTGATCTTGAGAGGATCCTTGCCGCGAGGAATCGAGAAATTCCTGTCGCCATATTTCAGGAATGGTCCGAAGCGTCCTTTCAGGGCGATGACCTCGACACCGTTATATTCTCCGACCGTGCGGGGCAGCTGGAACATTTTCAGCGCGTCCTCAAGGGTGATGTTCTCGATGAGCTGGTCCTTTCCGAGGGACGCGTACTGCGCTTTCTCGCCCTCGCCCTTCTGGATGTAAGGCCCGAACTTGCCGAACTTAGCGGTGATCTTGTTGCCCTCGCTGTCCGTACCGAGTTCCTTTGACACATGGCTGTAGTTTCCGTCATGCAGCACCTCGTCCACCTTCTTGTGGAAAGGAGTGTAGAAAGCCCCGATGACATCGTTCCACACGAGATTGCCGTCCGCGATCTGGTCGAACTCCTTCTCGACGTTGGCTGTGAAGTCGTACCCCATGATGTCGGTGAAATTCTTCTCAAGGTAGTCGGTCACTATCATTCCGATCTCCTGCGGGAGCAGCCTGCCCCTTTCGGCGCCGACGGTCTCCGTCTTGGATTTTTCGGAAATATTCCCGTTCCTGAGCTCCAAGTCATTGACTGTGATTTTCTTGCCTTCCTTGTCACCCTTGACGATGTAGCCGCGTCCGGTGGTCAGAGTGGCGATGGTCGGTGCGTAGGTGGAAGGACGGCCGATGCCGAGCTCCTCAAGCTTCTTGACCAAAGTGGCCTCTGAATATCTTGGCGGCGCGGCGGTGAACTTGCACTCCGCGTTTATGCCCTTCTCCTCCATCTTGGTCCCTACCTGAAGGTCCGGGAGCATAACCTCCTCTTCCTCGGCCTCCTGGTTGTCCGTCCCCTCGATATATAATTTAAGGAATCCGTCGAACAGGACCTGCGTGGCCTGGGCGTTGAACTTCTCTGATCTCTTGTCGGAAGCCACCCTCAGGGTGGTGTTGAGGACCTTCGCGTCAGCCATCTGCGACGCCACCGTCCTCTTCCAGATGAGGTTGTAGAGCTTCTGCTCCTGCGCCGTGCCCTCGATCTCAGTGTTCTCTATGTATGTCGGGCGGATCGCCTCGTGGGCCTCCTGCGCACCCTTGCTGTGGGTCTTGAACTGGCGTGTCTTGGAATATTCAGGACCGAAGTTTCCAGTGATGAATTTCTTCGCCGCGCCGAGTGCCAGGGTCGAGAGGTTCGTGGAGTCTGTTCTCATGTAGGTGATGAGACCGCGCTCGTAGAGACTCTGGGCCACCCTCATCGTCATACTTACAGGGAAACGCAGCTTCCTTGCGGCCTCTTGCTGGAGAGTCGATGTCGTGAACGGGGCTGCCGGGAAGCGTGTGGCCTCTTTCTTCTCCACATCGGAGACAGTGAAGTCCGCTCCGATGCAGTCCTGGAGGAATTTCCTCGCCTCGTCGATTGTCTTGAACTTTGTGTCGAGGACGGCCTTGACCTTGACCGCCGCCGGGAATCCGGCCGGATGGAAGAATGCCTCGACCTTGTAGAAGGCCTCGTTCTCGAACGCCATGATCTCCTTTTCCCTCTCCACCACAAGCCTCAAGGCCACGGACTGCACACGACCCGCCGAAAGCTTAGGCTGGATCTTTCTCCAAAGGACAGGTGAAAGCTCGAAGCCCACAAGCCTGTCCAGGACCCTGCGCGCCTGTTGGGCGTTCACGAGGTTCATGTCTATGGAGCGCGGGTTCCGCACGGCGTTCACGATAGCGTCCTTGGTGATCTCGTGGAAAACGATTCTCCTTGTATGTGCCTCATTAAGTCCGAGAGTCTCGAAGAGGTGCCAGGAGATGGCCTCTCCCTCTCGGTCCTCATCGGACGCGAGCCATACTGTGGAAGCGCTTGCCGCCGCTTTCTTGAGCTCCGCCACGACCTTCTTCTTGTCGGAAGGTATGACATACTCAGGAGTGAAGTTCCTTTCCACATCCACACTCAGCTTCTTGTCCTGAAGATCCCTGATGTGGCCGAAGCTGGATTTCACCTCATAGCCGTTACCCAGGAATTTTTGTATAGTCTTGGCTTTGGCCGGAGACTCGACGATAACTAGATTGTCTGCCATATTGTTCTATTTTACAGGCCTTTCATAGATAGTTTGCCATTTCAATCTGCAAAGTAAGCCACAAACTGGGCAATTTTCCAAATTTTGTTATAAATTTGTCTTTATTATGACCGACTCGACTCGAAAGAAAATAATCAAGTGGTTCTGGATCGTGGTGACGTTTCCGGTGCTGCTTCTTGTCTTTATGATACTCCTTGTCTGGATGTTCGCCGACATCCCGTCGTTCAAGGATCTGGAAAACCCTGACAACAAGCTGGCCACGCAGGTCATCGCGGAGGACGGGGAGATCCTGACGACGTTCCACATCGAGAACAGGACCTACGTTTCCTACGACGAGATCTCCCCGAATCTTGTGCACGCCGCCGTGGCCACGGAGGACGTGCGTTTCTACAAGCATTCCGGAATTGATTTCAAGGGACTGGGACGTGTGCTGGTCAAGACGATCCTGCTGCACAACTCAAGCCAGGGCGGCGGCAGCACGATCACCCAGCAGTTGGCGAAGACCCTTTATCCGAGGGCCGGGATGGGGCGTAGGATTCCGGGAATATATCATGCCAAAATGGTGTGGATCAAGCTGAAGGAATGGATCACCGCCGTGAAGCTCGAAAGGGACTACACCAAGGACGAGATTATGACGATGTACCTCAACTCCATATTCTTCGGCAGCGGTGCGTACGGTGTGCGTTCGGCTTCGGAGACATTCTTCGGGAAGCTCCCGTCCGAGCTTTCTGTCGAGGAGAGCGCTATGCTTGTGGGAATGGTCAACAAGCCGACGAGGTACAATCCGGCCATCAATCCGGACAAGGCTCTGACCAGAAGGAACTTTGTGATCGGCCAGATGGAGAAGGCCGGCTATCTGGACAAGTCCCAGAGGGATTCCATCCGTCTGATCCCTATAGAGCTCAACTATGAGGTGCAGGACCACAACGCCGGTCTGGCCCCGTATTTCAGGGATATGGTTCGCCGCGTGATGAACGCCAAAAAGCCTCGCAAGTCCGACTATACGATGGTCGAGGACTATTCCGCCGACTCGCTTGCCTGGGCCACGGACGACCTGTATGGCTGGCTTGAGAAGAACAAGAAGGCTGACGGAAGCAAGTATGATCTTGACAGGGACGGTCTGCGGATCTACACGACCATCAACTACAAGATGCAGAAATATGCCGAGGAGGCTGTCGCCGAGAGGATCCGCGACCTTCAGGCTGACTTCCGCAGGGATCTGCGGAGCAAGACCAACAAGCCTTTCTCCAACGACATAGACGAGGAGACAAGGGACAGGGTCATGCGTCAGGCCAGACGTTGGAGCGACCGTTACCGCACCCTCAAGAAAGAGGGACTGACCGAGGCTCAGATCCTCAAGACGTTCTCCCAACCGGTGAAGATGCGTGTGTTCGCCTATAATAAGAAAGGTTACGCCGACACTACGATGACGCCGGACGATTCGATCCGTTACTACAAGTCGATTCTCCGTACGGCCTTCGTGGCGATGGAGCCGGGCACGGGACACGTGAAGGCCTACGTCGGAGGTCCGAACTACCGCTATTTCAAGTACGACAATGTCCGTCAGGGCAAGCGTCAGGTCGGTTCGACGATCAAACCGTTCCTCTACACGCTGGCGATGCAGGAGGGTATGACTCCGTGCGACAAGGTCGTGAACCTTCCGCAGACGTTCGTCCTTCCTGACGGCAACACCTGGACCCCTCGAAGCACCGACAAGGAGCAGTGGATCGGTAAGACCGTCACACTGAAATGGGGTCTCACGAACAGCTCGAACAACATCTCGGCCTACCTGATGAAGCAGTTCGGCCCAGAGGCGATGGCGGATATGATGCGCAGGATGGGCATCCAGAGCCACATCGACGAGGTTCCGGCGCTTTGTGTCGGACCGGCTGACCTGTCGCTTTGGGAGATGGTGGCCGCCTACAACACGTTCCCGTCCAGGGGAGTCTATATCGAGCCGATGTTTGTGACCAGGATCGAGGACAACCAGGGCAACGTCATCAGCGAGTTCACGAACCGCAAGCGCGAGGCGATAGGGGAGAACACCGCCTACCTGATGGTCAACCTGATGGAAGGCGTGGTGCAGGGCGGAACCGCCAGCAGGCTCCGCTACCGCTACAAACTGATGGGCGAGATCGCCGGAAAGACCGGAACCACCAACGATAACGCCGACGGATGGTTCATAGGCTACACCCCGACTCTCGTGGCGGGAATATGGACGGGCGCGGAGGACCGCCAGGTGCACTTCCAGTCAATCACTTACGGCCAAGGCGCGCATATGTCCCTCCCTACCTGGGGAATATTCATGCGCAAGGTAGTTGAGGACGGTACCCTCGGAATCTCGGAGAACGACCGCTTCATCGCCCCTGCCGGCGTGAGCTTCGACCTGAACTGTACCGGAGGCGACAATGACGCCACGGACGTGCAGCAGAAGACGGAGGACTACTATTTTGAATAAAAAGGAATATATTAGGAATATTTAATATAGGAATATGGGCAAGTACCAGAGGATTGCAGTGATTTATGGAAGCGACTCTTCGGAATGGGAGGTCGCTTGCCGCAGCGGGGAGTTTGTCGCTTCGCGCATCGACGGGACGAAGTACGATGTCTATGAGTTTTTCGCACGGTTCGGTAAATGGTCTCTTGTGGCGATGAAGAAACGGGACTCTATGAGGATTCCTTTCGCCGAGGGTGCCAGACCGGAGATTGACAAGACGGATTTTTCCGTGAAGGTTTATGGAGAAAAGATAAAGTTCGACTATGCCTACATAGTCCAGCACGGCACTCCGGGCGAAAACGGTCTGCTTCAAGGTTATCTTGAGATGCTTGGGATTCCGTTCAGCAGCTGCAGCGCGTTTGTCTCTGCGATCGCCTTCGACAAGTTCGCCTGCAAGAGTTATCTGCGTGAGGTTGATTTCGTCAAGTGCGCCCCTGATGTCTATGTCCGCAACGGAATGGACATCGAGTCCGTCTGCCGTAAGGTGGTGGAAAAGCTTAAGTTCCCGGTGTTCGTGAAGCCTACCGACGGAGGCTCAAGCTTCGGGATCACCAAGGTCCGCAAGGCTGAGGATCTGCCTGAGGCGATCCGGTTCGCCTTCTCTGAAGGCCCTTCGGTCATCATCGAGCAAGGGATTCCTGGCCAGGAGTTCACTTGTGCCGCCTATGCAGATGCGGAAGGAGTCAAGTCCTTGCCTGTGATACAGATAGTCACCGAGCACGATTACTTTGACTACGATGCCAAGTATAACGGTCAAAGCCAGGAGATATGCCCGGCTCCGATCAGTGAGGATCTGAGCGGACATATTCAGGAAGTGAGCAAGAGAATATATTCGCACCTTGGTTGCTCCGGTGTCGTGAGGATGGATTACATCCTTGCCGAGGATGGCCTGTACTTCTTGGAAGTCAACACTATCCCTGGAATGACAAGTGCTTCTCTGGTGCCAAAGATGGTGCGCACGGCGGGTCTTGACATCACTGATTTCCTGACAGGTATCATTGAAAACTCATAATGTTCAATTCTAACTTTTAAATTTTAAGCTTATGCTATTGAAGGATTTCCTTAATGAAGGAGTAGCGCGGCTGGAGTCTCTCTATCCGACGAAAGAAGCCAGAAACATCATGCTTATGCTTTGCGAAAGCCGCATAGGCACCAAAAGTTACACCCATATCGTGGAACCTGAATATCAGGTAAAGGACAAGTCTCTGGAAGGTCTCGGCGCTGATTTGAACAGACTGGCCGCCGGTGAGCCTGTCCAGTATGTGATAGGATTCGCGGATTTCTGCGGTCTGAGGTTCAAGGTGACCCCGGATGTGCTTATCCCACGCCCGGAGACTGAACTTCTGTGCCGCGAGGCCATCAAGATCGGCTCCAGAATGCAGAGGATGAGAAAGGCCTATGGTAAGTCGGCTAAACCTGTCCGTGTGCTTGACCTCTGCACAGGCTCAGGCTGCATTGCGTGGACGGTGGCCCTGAATATTCCCGGTGCCGAGGTGACAGGTGTTGACATCTCGGAAAAAGCGGTTGCGGTGGCGTCCTCGCAGGATTTCGCCGCCAAGATCAAGGAGTCTGGGGCATCTGCTCCCAAGTTTGTGGTCGCTGATGTGCTGGCTGGGAATCAGACCTTCACCGAAGGTGATTACGATCTGATTTTGAGCAACCCGCCTTACATCATGGAGTCGCAGAAATCTCAGATGCGAGTCAATGTCCTCAACTATGAACCTTCAACGGCTTTGTTTGTGGAAGACAGCGATCCGTTGGTGTTCTACCGCTCCATAGCCGTCTTGTCTCGTACCTGTCTATCGGCTGAGGGTAAGGGCCTTACAGAGATCAATGAACTTTTAGGCCCTGAGACGCAGAAGGTTTTCAGCGAGGCCGGTTTCCAGAAAATCGATCTTGTCAAGGATTTTTACGACAAAAACCGCTTTGTCTTTTATTCAAAATAAGGGCTGTATGTAGCTGGAAGCCCTTTTTCGACAATTAGCCGTGGAATATTTCAATCCACGGCTATTTTTGTGTCACTTTGTGCTGTATCAACAACTTTAAACTCATTCAGTAATGAAGAATTTCAGTACAAAGAAAAGGTTGCTGGCGTCAGTCGCGCCGGCCCTTGCGGTGTTCGCCGCCCTGTTTTCATCCGCTTGCGACCGGGTGGAACAACCGGAACTGTCTCCCGCCGATCCGATCTCCATGGTGGATCCGGCTACTGATCTGTCGGCTGAAAGCGTCGCAAGAATGCTCTCCGGGTTGCCTCTCACGTTGACCCAGGTCCGTGAAGTCTTCGATGGTGTGGTCTCCTCGTCTTCCAATGGCTATGATGAGGAATATCCTTTCGCGAATCTGCTTGCGTCTCCGGGTTCCGGAGTCGGGCACGAACTGCTTCAGACAAGATCCGTGACTGAATATCCAGAACCTTTGCGTGATCTTTTGTCCGCCGCGGACATCGCTCAGACCAGGGCGGGTTCTTTCTTGGACGCTCTTTCCGCATCCGGGTTGCAGATCTATTGGCCATATTCAGAGGACTGGGACGGGAAGGCAATGCCTGTCATCACTTTCAATCCGGAGGAGTCTTCCGGCGATGCTTATCTCAGGCGGCAGGATGACTCTAATGTAGGTTTCCTTAGGGAGCAACTCCCGAACGGGGCTTGGATCGTAAAGGAAGTCACTGTGGATGAGGAATATGCCCGCAATCATCCTGTATGGGTCATAAACAGGAATGAGGATGCCGCATATCTTACTCCTCAGATGCTGGACGCGCTTTATCCGGAGAGGACAGTGGCAGTCTCCACAAGGTCTTACGAAGATTGCCGGACATTGGTCCTCAAAGAATTCAAGGCTCATCGAAACTATGATTCATGGTTGGCAGGCGGCTCGGAGTTCTTCGTTAAGTGCGGCTCTTTGAATGGGTTCACGGCCAAGACTGAGGAGGAGTTGAAGCTTTACAGCCCGTCCGTCACCGACATGATGATCAACGTGAAACGCAAGAATGTGGGCAAAACGTTGAGATTCAACACCGTGCTTGTGTCGGAATGGACATCGCAGCTTGAGGAGTGCGTGTTCCTGATGATCGAGGATGATGGCGGCAAGCAGACTTCATGGAAGGCCAGCGGCTTGGTGAAGATCAAATCCAAGTCTTATGGATTCGAGGTCGAACTTCCTTTCCGTCGTAATGATGACCTCGTCTGGCGCGGAAAACTCTCCAACAACTATTTCGAGAAGTACAACGGTAAGCCAAACCGCTTCGGTGACGTCAGCATCACCTTCAGCTTCCTGTAAATCTCTGGATTGAGACTTTAGATATTCCGTAAATTGGAATTTATTATTAAGAAAATTTTGATTTACGGAATATTTGTGTAATTTCGCACTGGGTAATACTATATGAGAATCGTTTCGCATAGAAAACTGAAGGAATTTTACGAGCAAACCGGGCACGAGGACGCAAGGATACCGCTTGAGCGTTGGTATCATACCGTTGAGGAGGCAGAGTGGCATTCCTTCGCGGAAATGAGGATGTCTTTTGGCGCGGTTGACTATGTGGGAAACCAACATTATGTCTTTAACATAGGTGGCAACAAGTATGGATTGATTGTCGTTGTGAAATTTGTGATGGGGTATGTTTTCATACGGTTCGTCGGTACACATCAAGATTATGATAAAATTGACGCTTCAACTATATAAGAGGGTAGGATTATGAGGATAATCACTGAAAACCAGTACAAATTGGCTCAGAAAAGAGTGGAGGATCTGCTTCCTCTGGTTGATGACAGCACACCATTGGATGACCCCAAGGCCGTTGAGCTGATGATGATGTCTGACATTGTCATTGATTATGAGAAGGAACATTTCCCCATAGTCAAGCCGAGCGTCGCGGATCTTATCGCTGACGGCCTGAAAGAGAATCATATCACTCAGAAACAGCTTGCGGAAGAACTCGGAATCAGCACGACGCGAGTGAATGATTTTGTGTCTGGGAAATCAGAACCCAATCTGAAAACGGCCGGACATATCTGCCGTTTTCTGAAGATACGTCCGGCCGCCATGCTTATGCTTTGATCATCAAGGCGTTGATTCTTGACATCTTCACACGACCTTGATCTTGAAGATGGCCTTTTTGATGCGCCCGGTCCCGATGAGCGGGGCGTGGGCGGTGTCAGGGGCGAATGTGATGGAGTCGCTGGCCTTGACATGGACGGTCTCGGTGACGGGGTCGTCGAAGAACATGATGTCGTTGCCGGCATTGATGTCCTTGGCCTCGCCGCACTCTTTTCTGGGTTTGACACCGAAATATTCATCACCAGAAAGCGGGACCTGCAGGTCGATGTATTTGTCGTGAGCCTCCAGTCTCGCTTCCGAAGCCGGCCTGAGGTCTGTCTCCACGATATTCACCCAAAGGTTGTCCCCGTCGATCTCGTGCGTGCCGACGGACAGGCCTTCGAGTTTCCCTTCCTTTAAGAATTCGATGGCCTTCTTGTAATAAGGATTGTGTTCCATATAGCTTATCATCTGTTGAATGCCTTGGCAGGCTCATTGGCGTTGGCTTTCACCTCGGCCTTGCCGAAACTTGCCGGCAGGCATTCACCGCTGTCCATCAAGGCTTTGTTGCGCTCGACGGTAACGCTGGCGGCGTTGCTCTTAGTCGCCTTTCTTGTGAATGTGTAAGGCGCGAGGATGTACGGAGCGTAGTTCTTGCCGTCCTCTCCGTGGATGACATACTGATCCTTCACGACTTCCGGAGCTATGAATATCTTGGACCAGCCTGGACCGCCCATTGACAGGCAGAAGTCAAAGCCGTGGCACATGATGTCGTAACCCCGCTCCGCATAGTACTTCGACTTCACTCCATTCATGTTGAAACTGCCTTCGGCATATTCAGCCTCGCCGACCTTCTCTCCGTCGGCCATGTAGATGCCGTAAGAGCCGTCTTCCCACAGAGTGTATGAGTTGAGGACTATGTTGTAGCTTATGCCGTCACTATATGGGTAACCCTGATATATAACCGAACCATGGTGGGCTCCGGTCCATGCACAGAGTTTTCCGTCCTCTAAGAACATAATCATCGGGTAATTGTCCGTGAATTTTGTGACACCCCATCCATAGACATAGTAGCTCTCGTCAACGCGGAAAGGCTCGATCTTGATGTCGAATGAGATAGGCTTGCGGTCATAGCCGACATATTCGGATGTGGCTGAAGCGCTGGTCACCGTCCACTCGCCGAGGTAACGCTCGTACTCGTCAGTACCCTTTGGAATAGCTGTGGTGGCCTGAACCTTATAGGCATAGCTTTCGCCGAACATATTCTTTCCTGAAACGATGAGAATATACTCCACATTAGGCACGCCTTCGGTGAATCCAAGAGTGAGCCCCTGGTCTGAATTCAATGCCTTAAGGTATTCACTCTCGATTTCGATACCCTTCTGCTCGCACAACTCGCTGTAAGAATTATTGTACTTCGGAAGTATTTCATCCGCAATGGCTTTGGCTGTAAGGTAATAGTAGGCCGTAGCGACACTCTTGCCTTTTACATGGAAATCGATGCTGAAGTAACCGTCTTTTTCCGGGAGGGTTGCCGTCACCTCGATCGAAGGCTTTTCTGTGGTGCCGTCCCAACCGCCGCCCCATGACTGAGGGATCTTGTCGAAGTAACCTTCGAGGTTGACACAGTCCTTGAAGCAGAAATTGGTTGCCGAGTAATTTCTGTTTGCAAAATAGGCTTTGTACTCCTCTGCGTCTCTCATGTAGACAGGAACACTGACTGTCTTGCCGTCCATCTTCACCTCGTATTCCGGCAGTGTAGTCAATGAAGTGCAGCCGTAGAACGCGTTCTGCCATTTGTAGACCTTCAGGAGTTTATTAAGGAATCCGAGACTCTCTGATTTCAGGGACTCGCAGCCTTGGAACGCATTGTTCAGTTCCACAATCTTATCGACAGGAAGATTCTCCCAGAAACTGTCCGGTATGACTTCCAAGGACTTGCAGTTTTTGAAAGTGCTCGTCAGTTTCGTGGATCTGGTGACGGCCTTGGCTGTCTCGTTGAACATGTGTTCCGGAATCTCTGTAAGCGATTCGCAACCTGAGAAAGTTTGGTTGTAAAGGTATTCGCAGGAAGGCTTGAAATTGAAGTATTTGAAAGTAGGCGCGTTCTTCAGGCTCTTGCAGTTGAGAAACAGAGAACGCATTGCTATGCCCGCTGTCGTGAAGTTCTTGAATATGTCAGGGTCGAGGTATTCCAGAGATTCACATCCGTCGAATGTGTTGTTGAAATTGGTTGTCTTCGGGCTGAGTCCCTGCATGAATTTGGCTGGAATTTCTTTCAGGCTTTTGCAATTATGGAACATATTGTTGCAAGAGCTGACATTTTTAAGTTCGTCACCCTTAGGGGCTGCGATGCGTATCAGGTTTGTCTGATATTCAAAATTAACACCGGAGAGAGAAAGGTCACCCCATTGGATGACTTCCACAAGATCAGCATCGTGTTTGGTTACGCTGACGCGGCTGACAGAACCGATGGCTCCGCTAATTTGTACAGGGTATAACCTGGATGCGTCGTTGTACTTGTGCTTCGGGTAAGAAGCCGACTTTACAGTCTCTTTGGTACCGTCGCCCCAATCCACGTTGTATTCCGGAGTCGTTCTGTTGTATGTGACAGGAAGCACGACACAGCTGTCTTTAGCAAGAGGCTGCATCACAAGTACCATGACATTGTCTGGGTAAGTGACAGGATTCTGATAGATGACAATTGATTCTATGATGTTGCCGTCGTTCTTCAAAGTCAGTCTTGCCTCTCTTGCATAAGGCATTTCGTTCTTGTCAACGCTGACGCTGATGGTCTTGGTGTAGACTTCGTAGGCCTTGGTCTCTACCAGACGTGCCCATGTCTGATCTGATTCAATCTCAGCTGTGAACTCAAGGTTTGTTGTCACATCCACATTGAACACTCCACCTGAAGCCGGACTTTCGACCGAAGTCGTGCTGACGTGCACATTTCCGGCGACAAATGTCAGAGTTCTCATAAGGGTCTTGTTGGCCCCGTCGCTGAGAAGGACGATGACCTTGCCTACCTCAGGTGAGTCAGGCGCTGTCACGGCGATCACACCGCTCTTTTCATCAGTGGCTTTGGCCTCTGCTTCCCAATTGCCTTTTGGAAGCACTTCCAGAATCGTGTTCTCGTCTCCGCCTGTGATGGTGTAGGCATATTCCTTGGTCTGGCCGGAATAGATAAGAGAAGAAGGCACTTCCACCGCGATTCCGAACTCCTTGTATATCTCGAAAGTAAGCACAGTGCCGTCGGCGAGTGTGAGGTAGGCTGTCTTGCCGTCCTCGCTCAACCTTGCGTCCTTGAAGAAGGCGTCGCCCGTGGCCTGGCCACATTCGACATACGTGATGCCGTTGTCGTAGGAAACGTACCATTTCCCGTTTTCGATCTTCATGGAAGGAGTGACTCCGCGTTCTCCGGTGACGGGTACCGTCTTTCCTTCAGAGTCCAGCAGCCACTCTCCGTTTACTGTCCAGTACCATTTTCCGTCCGGAGCCTGCTTCACCGAGATGTCTGGGGTTTGACCGTCGCTTCCGTCTGCTCCTTTGGACCCGTCTTTCAGGGTCATGGTGGACATTTCGCCATAGGAATTGACAAAGGTGATGACGTGAGTGCCGTCCTCTTTGTCCTCAATGTTGCTGATGAACTGTTTCCCTGCGATCAGTTCTTGCAGTTTTGTGAGTTGGGTGTTGAGGGAAGAGACCAGTGTTTCCACTTTTGTAAGTCTCTGATCCACATCGTCCAGGCGAGATTTAAGCTCGTCATCGTTGTAGCACGCTGTCGCCAGCAGTACAACCAGGACATAAGTCAAGAATCGTTTCATAAATACATATTTGGTTTTTGAGGCCCGAAATTTACAAAAAAAATCAAATACGTTATAATATGTAAGCGAAATTTTAATCTGAATAATATGCCGGGTACACGCCTGTGGCCTATGAATTAATATTCTACCATGTACACACTTGGAATATATTTATGAATATGACTTTCATATTGTAATGATTTTAACCCGAAATATTTTCAAAAGTGTAACACTGTATGATATCAACGTATGATTGATATTGTTGCTGTTCCTTATTCTGGTAATAAACATGGGCTATTATATAGAATGTGATTATACGATGAATTTTCGCTAGCAGGCAAGGGCTTGCCATTTTAGTAATCCTTAAAAATAACTTGGTAATCGTTGATTGTCTTTTCGGTCTATATGTCTTTTCTCATCAGTCATGTGCCACCGGCACACTCCTTCTTTGAAAATAGATCTATCCTCGAAAATCTTCTCTTAATCTGAGGCAACTTATTTTTCTCATGTTACTTAATGCGTTATCTCAAGGAGATTGCCATCCTCATTTTTCGAGGAGAAAATTGCGAGCCTTTATCATGTTCTCCTACAAGCGACATTCAGCCTCTTTTACGCTTTTAGAGGGATGATTGTTTCTTCGCGAGCGCCTTTTAAGCGAAATCACGCTCTTGGAATACGGAGGTTCTGCTGGGACGCGAAACCGCGATAAGTGTTTTTTGTGGGAGATGCCAATGCCCAAAGCGGTGCTGTTCCGTTATGTTATAATCAGGATATTCATCTCCTTCAGTCCGTCACTGAGCGAACGGAAAATCAGAGAGTTTCCTGATTTCACGAAATAACCGAATTCTTGAGAGGAGCCACAGTAGATTTTTCCGTCAGGATCCGCAAGAACCGATCTGACGATACCTTTATTAGGCATAAGGTACCTGTTCCATGAGTGTCCGTCATATTCCAGAAGATATTGGTTGTTACCCACATAGATCAACCCGGATGCTGATTGTGAGACTGACCGGTTCTGTCTGCCGCCATGGTAGTCGGATGGCGTGAAGTTCCGTATCACCGGAGAGAACATCACCTCGTTGCCTTGGGATGGCAAGGCGGACAAAACCAGAATAAGGAGAGACAACACTCCTTTCTTAAAGGGACTCATGATCAAATCTGTTTTAGTGCCTCGGAATATTCCCGAAAAGCAGTGGTTGCGGTGGTAAATTTACACAATTAATCGTTAACCCGGACGACCATCTCGCAGTTCGCGCAGTCAAAGGCGAGGTGATACCGTTTGCCGTTGTTGGTCAGGTATAGATTGGTTTTGCGGCTGCTTGGGATAGGAGGATTTACCATACCGGAAGCATGATTTGCCCTGCCATGCTGTCTGCCGGCTTGATGAACTGGACAGAGGCCGAGCTCATAACGGATGCAGTACTTGGTGCGCATCAGCTCGGCATCGGGGCGGTGAGAGATCTCGAAAGCGTCATCGGTCCGGGATGCTCCCAACGACATGTATATCTTACGGGCGATGTGGTTCGCGATGTTTGCCTTGTACGAAAGGTGTGGGCCATTCGATGTTGTCTCTTGAATATCTTGCACTTGTGACAAGACATCAGGCTCAAGTACTGGATATTCGGCGTTCCCGGTACGGCTTGACGCCTGGTTTACCAGCAGAGGAATCGCCCGGCAAGGCATCTCTTCCAGGGCGGCGGCGAGGTCTCGTCTGATTGCGTTGAGGGCTGATGTCGGAAGGAACGGCAGCGAGCCGTCCGGAGTCTCCACTTCAAGCGAGCGGAGGGTGAATGAATATATTCCTGTGGCCTTTGAGATTTGAGTGGCGAACATTCCGCGCATCCTTTCCGGGTTCTCCGCTGCGTTGTGTCCCGCTTCACGTTCCAGTTTGACGCTCCGCCCGTCCTGACTTACCGCGTTGATTTTCAGTGAATATGTTGGTTCGCTGAGTCGCTTCGGCAAGCTCTGCGACCGGTCCTCTTCGGCCCCTGGGCTTGTCGAAGTGACCGGAACCACAATGACCGAAATATCCACCGAAACAGGAATCGTCCTGACCGGCAGGTTAGACTCCAGTTCCTTCTCGAATGCGTTGCTGAGGTTCCGGTACAGTTTGGCTCCGGGATAGAGTCCAGTGACATTTCTGCACGTTATCCGGTTCCCTTGGCAGACATCGCCACGGAAACCGACAATCTCCCCACGACCTTTGGACAGAAAAGAGAATCCGTCCCCGTTCTGAAGCCGGTCACCCGGATTTTTCATCCGTAATGTTATTGTGATGTTCTCCTCGCTTGGCCTCTTGCCGTTTGAAAAGTTCTGGCGCATCGGGGCTATGGAGACCACCGTTCCGACCTCCTCTCCGATTGATTTCGGCGCGTCCATCGAGGACCAGTTCCCAGACCGTTTTCCGTCCAGAAACAATTGCGTGTACCCACGGTTGAAAGTCTTGGCCAGATCCGGTGTGAACCCGCCTTCACTCCGCCCGAACGAAACTCTGCGTAACTTCTCCGGATTTGCCGCGACCAACTCATCCAATGCCAATGAATATGCCCGGACGACATTCCGCACGTAGGAGATGTTCTTCAACCTTCCCTCGATCTTGAACGAGCATATTCCCGCTTCCGCAAGGTCTTTCAGCCTGTCCTTGAGGTTGTAGTCCTTCAGCGAAAGTAAGGCCTTGTTCCGCACCAGAACGTTCCCGGAACCGTCCACAAGGTCGTAAAGCGACCGGCACGCCTGGATGCATTCCCCCCGGTTGGCGCTTCGCCCGGCTATCCGCTCTGACATATAGCACTGGCCGCTGTAGCAGACGCAGAGCGCTCCGTGTACGAAAAACTCCAGTTCGCAGTCCACAGACGACCTTATCGCACGGATTTGATCCAGAGACATCTCCCGTTCAAGAACAAGCCGTGAGGCTCCGATGCCCTCGTAGAGCCGTGCCTTCTCCGGAGTCCTTATCGCACATTGTGTCGAAGCGTGGACCGGCAGGTCGGTCAGTTCCCAGACCGCAAGGTCCTGCGCGATGATGGCATCCACTCCCGCGTCCTTCGCCTCGGCAAGCAGTCTTTCCGCCTCCGCGAGCTCGTTGTCAAAAAGAATAGTGTTGAGTGTCAGGAATATGCGCGCTCCGAATCTGTGGGCATATTCGGTGAGCCTCCGGATGTCCTCCATCGAGTTTCCGGCGGCTTGACGCGCCCCGAACGCAGGCCCGGCGATATACACGGCATCGGCACCGCAGTCAATCGCCGCGATGCCGATGTCCATATTCCTTGCCGGAGCAAGAAGTTCGAGGAACTTCATTGGTTACTTGCTGAGGGAAGCGATCATCTGCTTGGCCTGTGCGCCGAACTTAGGATCGTCCTGTACCTTCTTGTAGTATTCAAGAGCCTTGGCGTTGTTCTTAGCGCCCTGATAGAGGGCGGCCACGGTGAAAGTGATGGCCGGAGCGTTCTTCGCGTCCGGTTTCATCTCAAGATACTTCTCGAAGTACTTGATGGCGTCGGCGTTCTTGCTGAGTTTCTGTGAGCTCTGCCCTGCGATGAGGTAAGCTGTGGCGTTCTCGACATAACTGTTGGCCTTCTCGGCTGCCTTCACGGCGTCAGCGAACTTCTGGCCCTTAAGGGCGGCGTTGGCCTGCCTTACATAGATGTTGGAAACCTGCTCCTTGGCCTCGGCCTCCTCACCGTTCCATGCGGCATGCCTGAAAGCCTCGATGGCCTCATCGGTCTTGCCCTGGGCTCCGAGAGCCTGTCCGAGGTAGAGGGCTGTCTTTCCGGCGGTGGTGTCGGCGGCGTAAGACTTCGCGAAACCGTCGGCGGCGGTGGCGAAGTCCTTCAGTTTGAGTGCGTCAACACCTTTCTGCATCCACATCTGAGGAACGAGTTCCTTAGCCTTCTCGGCAACCTCGGCGTTCTCATATTCCTCGGCTATTTTGGCGACTTCGTCAAGTTTGGCGGCTGCCTCATCGTACTTCGCGTCCTTGATCAGGTCCTTTGCGATCTCAAGGGAGACTCCAGGGATGGCGTTCTTGCAGTTTGCCACGAGCTCATCGGCGTCAGCGCCTATGGTCTTACCCATTTCGAGAGCTTTCTGGAAGCAGTCGAGGGCTTCAGTCCAATTCTTCATAGAGATGGCTGTGGCTCCATTATTGTAGAGTTCTGTTGCCTGGGCCATGTCCTGGGCGGATGCCATGCTTGCTGCCATGAACGCGGCAGCGATCGCGAGAATAAACTTTTTCATCGTATTAAAAATTATGTTTAACTATATTCCTTATAATCGCAATAACCACAAATGTAATAAAAATTTGTGTCAATTGCACATTATTGGCTATTTTTGTCTAAACGGGAGGTGTCAATGATGCGTAGTCTTATCTTCAAATCAGTCTTGTGTTTTGCGCTGTTTGGTTTTTCAATAATGATGCCAGCGCAGAATCTGCCCGTTCTTCAGAAGGACGGCTCGGTCACTACCGGCAATCTTACCAACGGGATTTCCTACTATCTGTTGACGAATCCATCGATGAAGGGAGTCGCTGACTTCGCGCTTGTGCGCAAGGGGGTAAGCGACACTCTGTCAGCGAGAAAAGAGCTTTCGTCATTGCCCCACTTCAACAAGACGATTCCTTATAAGTTCTTGTCGCGCAAGGGAATAGGCTGCCGTTCGGAAGGATATATCTCCTACCGTGACGACGCGACAATATTCAGATTCGATGATGTGCCGGTCTTTGACCAGGCCGCGTCGGACACCACGCTTCTCATGCTGTTCGACCTCATCGCGGCTCAGCCTTGCCAGCATGCCATCATCATCGCGGGTGACATCAATCCTACCGCCATCAAGGAAAGGATGAACGTATTCTCGCTGATGGTTCCTTCCCGCAATCCCGCCTACAAGAAGAAGGAATATGTCTGGAGGCCTGCCATCGCTCCTGAATATTCATTCATCCCGTCCGGCGGTTCTTCCGTGACTGTGGAGTTCCGCTCGCCGAGGACACCTGACGACCAGATGAACACGATCCAGCCGTTCATCTCGGAATTATTCTCCAGATCGTTGAGGGAGATTGTCTCAAGCCGCCTCCGCGAAAGTTTCCTTGGTAGGGATATTCCTGTGGAATCGTTTGATGTTGAATATCTTGGAAGTGCGTCATGCGCTGGTGACGAGCGTTTCAGCGTGAGTGTGCGGACCTCCCGCGGCCAGCTGATGCCAGCCTCGATGGCGGTCGCCTCCGTCCTTTCGGAGATTTGTTCCAAGGGAATCGGGGCGGAGGAATATCTGGTCGCGCGCAATTCCGTCCTGAATGGTTTCCTAAGGACGCAGACGAATGATGCCCTTGTTCTGCGCTGCGTCTCCTCTTACCTTTACGGAGCTGATCTGGCTTCCCCGGCGACCAAGGCCAACTTCTTCTCTTCCAGGAATATGTCCACAAAGGCTGAGACCGAACTTTTCAACGGTTACACTCTGGCCCTGCTCTCCGAGATGGAGAATCCCAAGATCACATGGACGGGAAACGAGGAGGATTATGACGAATGGTTCTGGCCGGTTCTGTTCGGTTCGGTGACCGACGGGGTCTCCATGCTGGACAAACCGCTCTACAAGTGGCCTGTGACGGCCAAGGACACCTCGGCTTTCTGGAACGAAAGGAATAAGGTCAAGATGAAGTCTGTGGCCGCGGAGCCTGTCTCCGGAGGGGAGATGTGGACTTTCTCCAATGGCATGAAGGTGATTTACAAGAAGATGCCGGCTGCCGGGCGTTTCAGTTACTCTTTTATGATAAAGGGTGGTTTCTCCACTGTCCGGAATCTTCCTCGCGGGGAGGGAGCGTTTTTCTCCGATATGTTCGGCCTGTGCAACATCGCCGGCATGCCGGGAAGCGACTTCGACAAAGTGCTCCGTGTCAACGGGGTGGAGATGTCATGTGCCGTCTCGACATCTGATCTGCGACTCTACGGCTCAGCCCCGTCAAACAGGTTCATGCTGACCCTCAAGGCCTTGCTTTCCGCCGCCAATATGCGGAAGCCTTCGCTTTCGGCCTTTGAGCCGTGGAAAAGGATGGAACTGGCTTCCCTCAAGCCGGCCTATCTGGACAGCCTCATGTACCAGGACTACAACTACTCGTCCGTCAAGACGCCGTCCGGTCTCACCGCCAGAACGTTGGATGACGCATCTGATTTTTTTGACAATCAATTTATAAGAGCGAATGACGGAGTTCTTGTGATTGTGGGCGATCTGTCGGCGGAGTCCGTCCAGAAAATCCTTTGCCAGTATCTTGGCGGATTCCGGGTCAGCAAGTCCTCGTCCGTACGCCAGTTCTCATCTTATAAGTTGCGCACCGGTGCCACGACATATTCCCGCATCGGAACCCCTGTTGAGATCAGTCTGGCTTTGGCCTGCGCCGAGCCGTTCACGACAGAGAACTATATGGCATTCAAGGTCGCCAGCCTCGCCCTCCAGCGCAGGCTTACCGGTGTGATGGCCGAGCACGGGTTCAGTGTCAGAATGGCCGACCGCTTCAGCATCTGGCCTCAGGAGGCTCTGGAATTGATATTCACCTGCACTCCTGTGCCGGAATCCGGCCTCCCTTATGGTGTGAAGAGCGGTTCCGACCAGCCGATGAGGACTCTTGTAGAGGCCCGTAAGGTGATTGAAAACGTGCTTTCCAATCCGGTCAACGCCGCGGAGCTCGCTTCCTGCAAGTCCCTGCTGACCAATGGCTACTCGACCTATCTTGCGGATCCGAAGAATTATGTGGACGCCGTCCTGATGCGCTATTCCGGCGGAAAGGACGTGCTGACCGGTTATAACAACAGAATCGGCAGTGTCTCCGCCGACAAGGTAAAGGAAATTTTCGGAGCTCTGTCCGAAGGAATGAGAATTGAATATGTCGTCAAACAATAAGTTCGGAACCATTATCCAGATCGGCGACATCCTTGTGTCTGAGGATGTTGTCACTGAATATTTCGCCTGTGACTACGCTGTCTGCAAGGGCTGTTGCTGCATAATAGGGGACAGCGGGGCTCCGTTGGAGGAGTCGGAGCTGGAGCCTCTGGAGGAGAATTACCCCATATATTCAAAGCTTATGAGGCCGCAGGGCCGCGCGCAGATTGACAAGGAGGGCTTCTTCTCCATCGACCGTGACGGGGACATCGTGACCCCGGTCGTGGATCAGACCGAGGAATGCGCCTACACCACTTTCGACGAGGCCGGCAACTGTTTCTGCTCCATCGAACGGTGCTTCTTCCAAGGCGAGTGCAAGTTCCGCAAACCCCAGTCCTGCTGGCTCTACCCGATCCGCGTCACCAAACTCACCGGCGGCGGCCAGGCCCTGAACCTCCATCGTTGGGGAATATGCAAGGATGCCTACGAGAAAGGCCGCCGCGAAGGCATCCGTGTCTATCAGTTCCTCCGCGATCCCCTCATCTCCGTCTTCGGACAGGATTTCTATGACGCCCTCTCCTACGCCGCCAAGAAGATTCTTGACGAGGCGTAGCCGGAGAATCTTTTTAGATTGACATACTTGCAAATAACTTCTCCATATCACTGACAGAGTTTGTCTCGGTATATGGTTGAGGGGTTATTCTCACAATTGAATTTCTTTGTGTTTTGCTGACTGCTTCAAGCATTGTGGATAAGTCTTTTTCCATTGACTCGATCCTGATTGTTTTTCTTGTCGCTTTAGCCGTGATTATGGTATTGTAGAACTCGTCCATAAAACTTCTGGTTGTGAAATGGACACCTTTGAAGTTCAATACAATGACATTATCGTCTATGTTGTTGATGGCATCTAGAATATCACGTGCAGATATGCGGTTCAAGATGTCTTGACCTATAAGATCCTTTATATATATAGTTTCCATAATGCTACTCTACGTAATTTATATAATTGAATTCGTTTTCAGTATGTGGAATTCTGAAAGCAACGATTGTGCCTTCAAATCTAAGGCCATACGGGAGAGTAAGGTATTGGTCTATCCTTCTGTTCCTGGCATAGGCTGAATTACCTGAGGCCAATAAATATTCTCCTCCAAGACCTTTTGTCAGCATATTTATAGATGTCCTGAACCCATATCCTCTGTTTTCCGCATTTGGTAGATTTTTGGCGGAGATGCCATTCACGGCTGCTTGGATGGCCTCTATGTCAGACGATATTTCTGCCGTACGTGGGTTTTCCGCATAACTGCCAATAATTGTATGTCCTGTATCCGCTATGCAAATGTCTGTGTAGCCTTGGTTAGGATAACTTTGTGCCATTATGTATCCGAATTCCGAACAGGCGTGCTCTATAATGTTATCAACAACTTCGCCGATAACATATTTTAATGCTAGTATGACATTATTCGCAAAGGGTACTTGCCGACTCAAAATGTTGTCTATGCATTGCAGAATCGTATTGCGTTTATCGCTGCCGTCAAGATCTGTAGGGAATTTTATTATTGGAATATAACTTTTGGATGAATACGACTCCATATAAGATTTGAATGCCGAAGATCTGGCGAATGACGCTGCGTCTATACCACCGTCAGAAAAACTGACAGTTGATAGATAAGTCCCGATATTAATCATATTGATCGGGAAACCGAGTTGGTGCATATATACAATAACGGGCAGTAGGAATGAAGGTGACACAAAATGAACCTCAGCAAGATCCAGAATAACTCCCGTTTTATCGGAACTTAGCTCTCTGCAGAGTTTGACGGCTTCGGTGAACCCGTGCGAAAGCTTGTCTGACCGCACATTTATTATCGGCCTTATTACCATAATCTGTTCCTCCTTTGGCTAAGTGTTGTTAATCAATAAATTAATGAATAAATTATATTTTACGTTTTGCGTGGTCAACACATCGTTTCCTTGCCGCTTTAATGTAATCGCTTGCATTAGGGTTGTGCTGGATGTTTACTAAAGGAGCATAGTTCCTGATAAAAGCCTTTTCTATAGAACCCAGTTTGTCTGGTTCTACTTGAATGAAATTAACAAATAATGAACAATCCATCCATTTACGGATTTGGCATTCATCGGAATCACAAAACTTATAATTTCTGGACGTTCTCCCATAAAGATAATCTATGGGGGGAAGAAATCCAAGCATCGCTCATATGCCGCGAAAGAAAGTCGCAGGCCTTTTATGCTTGAGTTCTTCTTCCCATAATCTGCTACGTAAGGATTTGGATGCTTTCCCAATGTAGATGATTCCATCATCTCTAATCTTTCCATAGTTTTGAGGAAACCTAACCCCCTTGCGTATTTTTATGCAATATAGTCCAGATGTTTGTGGTATTTGTGAACTATCAATGGCATTAACAGATAAAAAGTTACCTTTGACCAAATCCTTTTCAAATAGTGTATAGTTGTGTTGATCATCAGTTGCTTCAACTTCACGTGCCTGCCTTTTTGAGACCTGACAGGATTGATGCCGTTGTGTATTATTGGGTTCTGATATTTTATAAATAAGATTGATCACACTATTTTCAGCATCGTTTAACTCTTTGTCTTTGTATTTCTTGTAACTCTCTTTAACTCTTTCTTTGTCTAAAGGAAGAGATAGATGTCCATCCTGAAAGAATGGAGATGTCCTTAAGTATACCAGTACTTTATTCAAGGCATTCTTTCTTATGCCGGGCTTTTTTAGAGGTCTAGCATCTAGAGAATCGCAACATTTATTATACAGATCTTGTATTGTCATAATGGCTTTGTTATTGGTGTAAATGCAAAAATAGCAATTATATAGGAATATTAAAGTATATTTACTAAGAGAATTATCAATGATAAACATTCGCCATTGTGGATGAATGAACTGTTTATGGAATGATATGGCCCTAGGCAATTATTGTGGTACAAAATACGATGAGTGTCGGGTGAGAGAAGGTTTTTTTTGCACCCGCGAGGGCTGACAAAGTAACTGTCGGGTGAGAAATATCATATTCCGCACCCGACAGGTTAAAGGGAGGGGGCACCGAAAACCTGTCAGCGTATTCAATAGGGCTACTCTGCCTTGTCGTTGGAGTTGATGAGGGCCATGGCGGCGTCGTAGTCGGCGGCGTTGACCTTTACCTCGACAGGATCTACATAGTTCAGTGAGACGTAGGAGGAGTTCTCCCCGAACACTGCGGCAGGGATGCCGTTCTCATTGAGCATACCCGCTGTGATGTGGGCGCTCATCGCGTTGTCGAACTTTGCGACAGTCTTGAGTTCTTCTGCCATAATCTTTGAATATTAGAGTGTTATATCTGTGCTTCAATGGTGCCGGCAGCACCGGTCGAGCATATTCATTTCCCGTAAATGTGGATTACTCCTCGTCCAGCACCCGGAATTTGTACTCCAGTCCGCCGACAATCCGCACCACTTCTTTGGTCAGGCCTTCCACCTCGAAGCCGCCAAGCTCGCGGGTCATTGTGATCCGATCCTCGAACATCTTGAAGAGGGCGCTGAACTTGGAGCGGAGGCGGAATGTCATATTCTCGCCATCCTCGCTTTCGAGGCGGTAGCCGCGCATCTCCATATATTCAATAATCCCGCCACGGAGGTCGGAATATTCACCTTTTAATATGACTGATCTTTTGATGAAACCGAATCTTGGGTAGAAGGCTGAAACGAAAGCGAATAGCAAGGCTATCTGCCACAGCGACTTATAGCCATCGCGGAACATTAGGCTGACATCAGCTTTGACGACTCCGATGAACACGAGCGCCGCCATTATGACCACAAACAGGATGGTGAAGTAGAAAAAGTATTTGACAGCTCTGATAAAATATTTCATAATAGTCCGATTTTTGCTAACGAAGCAAAGATATGAAATAGTTTTGTTATTTTTGTGTCATTAATCATTAAATCGAAAGACTATGGCAGAAATTGATCCTATCCGCGAGCGTCGTGAGCGCGAAGAGCAGGAAAGAAAGAATGAAAGCCTCAAGAAGGTTATGTGGATTCTTGTGGCTGTGGCGGTGCTGCTTGCCGCGGGACTTGCCTACATTTGGTTCTCGAAGTCCAGCCTTGTAAAGGACCTTAACGCTGAGAAGGACGACCTTACCCAGCAGATGATCGCCCTCAAGGGAGACTACGACAGCCTTTCGTCTGACTATGCATCGATCAACAGCCAGCTGGACTCCTCCAAGGAAGAGGTTAACCAGTTGATAGAGAGAATCCAGAAGACCGAGGCCACGAACCGCCGCAAGATGCGTCAGTACGAGAAGGAACTCGGAACCCTGCGCAGCATCATGAGAAACTACATAGTGCAGATTGACTCGCTCAACACATTGAACCACAAGCTGACAGCCGATGCCGCCGCCGCGCGTCGCGAGGCCGCGGAGAGCCGTGCGGAGAACGCTGACCTCAAGGGACAGGTCGAGAACCTTTCCGGTCAGGTGGCCGCCGGTTCCGTGATCAAGTCCAGAGGCTTGAGTGTCGCCGCCTACAACGCTTCCGACAAGGTTACGGACCGTAGCAGCAGGGTAGTGAGACTTCTGGCCTCCCTGAGCCTTGTCGAGAACGACCTGGCTCCTAAGGGACCGGTGAGAGTCTATCTCCGCGTCAAGGATCCGGACGGAATCCTTCTCACCAACAGCACGCAGACCTCGTTCTCGTTCAACGGCCAGACTATGGTCGCCTCCGCTTCCCGTGAGGTTGACTACGAGGGTAAGGAGGTTGACCTGAGCATCTATCTCAACGACATTCCTTCCTATCAGTCGGGAATATACACGGTTGAGGCCTACACCTCTCAGGCGTTCCTCGGCAAGACTGAACTCTTGCTCCGCTAACCTGTGATCTACCTTCACGTCCCTTTCTGCGGCAGTTTCTGCACTTACTGCGACTTCTATTCGGAAATATGCCGGAGCAGACAGGCGTTCAATGAATATGCAGATGCCGTCATCGCTGAGATTCGTGACCGCCGGAAGGAACTGGAAATGAATATGTCCGCACAGGATGCGGTCAACACCCTATACATCGGAGGAGGCACCCCATCGGTGCTTCCTCTTGATGTTTTGTCACGGATTGTCGGTGCGGTTTCCCAGACTGAACGGCTTTCTTTGGTCACTGAACAGCTTTCTCTGGTCACTGAGCCTGTCGAAGTGACCACCCCGACAGAACTCTTCGATGAGTTTACCGTTGAAGTGAACCCCGAAGATATAGTGGAAAAAGGCCGTGAATATGTCCGCGGACTTCTTGCCTTGGGTGTGAACAGGATCAGCATGGGCATCCAGTCATTCAACGATGACATTCTCCGTTGGATGAACCGCCGCCACGATGCAGGGAATGCCGTCAAGGCTTTCCATATCCTTCGCGAAAGCGGAGTCCGGAACATCAGCATTGACCTGATCTTTGGCATATCCCAACTGACGGACGAGACCTGGAAAGACACGATCGAAAAGGCCTTGGAACTTTCTCCAGAGCACATTTCGGCCTACCAACTGTCAATAGAGGAAGGAAGCGCCCTTGCCAAGATGGTAGCCGACGGGCGTTACGTTGAGGCTTCCGAGGAACAATGTCGCCGGCAGTACGACATCCTGTGCAGATGTCTTGGGCGGTCCGGCTACCATCATTACGAAATCTCCAATTTCGCAAAGCCCGGCTTCGAAGCCGTCCACAACAGCGCCTATTGGCACCGGGCACCGTACATCGGCCTCGGCCCCGGTGCCCATTCCCTGACCGGCAATGTACGCTCCTGGAACAGCCAGGAACTCCCGCACCGTCAGCAGGATGAAACCTCATCCTGCAATCCAGACAGAATCTCGTCCTGTAATCCGGACTCGACTTCGTGTCAAACTTCATCCCGGAATCTGGACGTAATCTCATCCTGTAATTCGGGCTTGTCTTCGCGTCAAACCTCATCCAGGAATCCAAGCGGAAAGTTGGCCACATATTCAAGAACCTCCGAGACCCTTTCGCCCGAGGACATCAGAGTAGAGAGGATCATGCTCTCCCTCCGCACCGACAAAGGCCTGGAAGCCGCGGAACTATATTCATTGGCCGACCGCGCGGTCATTAATTCCCTTTTGAGTGAAGGTGCCCTTGAGAAGCAAGGCGGCAGCATCCGCATCCCCGAATCCCGCCTCTTCACCTCCGACGAGATCCTCCGCGAACTGATCTGATACTCCGCTTGTCCCTTTGACCCTGCCGCAAAAAAATTGGACTCCGGCGTACCCTGTCGTGATTGATGTATCTATCAAAGTTATAATGTCTTACATTGTAAATATGACATTTTATCATTTTATGATAATCATTTTATGATAAAAATGCGCTTTGTCGGGAATAATAAGACTCTCACGTATGTGTTTAGGAATCTTATTGCTGTGAAGTGGCATGGCATACTTAGGGAGGGTGCCGTTTTGGAATGTTTTGGGTAAGGGGTAGGGTTGTCATTTGTGGCATTTATCCGCCACGGCTTAAAATCGGGACATACGACGAGGGTTAACCAGTAATTTGAATGACTCTAACGTCCTCAACGAAGCACCTCCGATTCATCGAAACGAGGAATAGAGGAGCCTTGATGATGTCGAGAGTCTAATATTTCTCGGTGATCTTTCGGGGGAGGTGGCGCTTGGGCAACGTTTTCGGGCTAGAACGTCTCTCAAGAGTGTTGCGGAACACTCTTGGGAAGCGAATATGGCTCAATGCGTTGCCGGAGGGTTTTTGGAGTGCCTAAAGTCCAACGGCGACGCTAAAGCACTTTGCCGAAGATGGCTGCCGTGTCAAAGAAGCCTCAAGTAGTGGTTTCTTCGGGGGTATCACCGGAAATATTTCTGTTTTTTATGAATTGAATGTGTTTCTTTCTGTTTCCTTTCATTAGGAATGCCTAACTTGCGGTCGTGTTCCGGGAGGAATCGCGGGACATTTTGACAAACAGACATGATTCACTTCAACTATGGAGACTTCAGAGAGAAACGAGGCCGTCAGGCGGAAGGCCGATGACCAGACTACCATTAACCAAGAGACCATTGAACAGCGGTCCATTGATCAGGGGATCTTTGAACAGGGCATCATTGAACGTGAGGCAATGGACCACGAGATTGTTGGACGAGACTTAAATGGCCAACATGCCATTGAACAGGAGGAAGTTATTAACAAGGAGACCACAGATTGCAAAGCCACGGAGAAAACCGCTGGTAGCTCGGCCACAGTGTCAGAGGAGGAGCAGTACCTTAAACGTTACCGCCACTGCCGCAGGCTGATTGAAGGCGACGGGCGGTTCGTCGGGATGACCGACGAGGAGAAGGACGCCTACGCGCAGCGGCTCGCCACGCCGGAGTACCTTGACCTGACCTGCGACTGGGCGTTCAAGTACCTGTTCCAGAGCCACCCTGAATTGCTTGTCCGGCTCCTCAATGATATCCTTCAGGAGGATATCATGTCGGTTGAGTTCCGGAACACGGAACTGACGGAGATGTCTTCGCAGGACAAGAGGATATTCTTCGACCTTCTTTGCCGGACACCGGGCGGGACGATTCTGGTCGAGATGCAGAAGGCTTCGCGTTTCGACCAGCGCGACCGTCTGCTCTTTTATGGTTCAAGGCTGGTGACCAGACAGGTGAAGCGCGGGGATGAGGAATATGTCCTTGCACAGAAGCCACGAGACTCGGAGCAAAGCGACCGAAGGGGTTTGGGGAATCCCTTCCCCATGCCCCTTAGGGGCTGTCACGGAGTGACTGGGGGTTGAAATGCATGCAGGGGCTGACTCAAAGGGTCAGCCCCTGTATAATGAACTATGAGGACGATCATCCGGACTCGCCTGAGGACAAAATCCTGTACCATTATAGTCTGCGTGAGGTCGAGACGGCCGAGCCGTTCGGCGGCCGGATGTCGTTCTACCTGTTGGAGTTGCCGAGGATAATGCGCTACACTGATGAATATGACAGTCCTGTTGCGGGATGGTGCCGGATATTCAGAAATTTCGCTATATTTGCGAAGTCGAGGTCGGAGAAAGACGCTGAGTTTGAGAGGTTAGAGCGGGCGATGCGTGTCAGCGGTCTTGACGACAAGGAGATTGACAACTATTTCAGCGATATGATGACAGAAAAAGAGATGCACCCGTACATCAAAGGTGCCGAGCAGCAGGGCTACCGCAAAGGCTTTAAGGCCGGTGTCGAACAAGGCACGGCGGAAGGCGTTGAGAAGGGTATAGAGAAAGTCGCTAAGTCTATGCTGTCGTTAGGCATCCCGGTTGAACAGATCGGGATTGCCACAGGGCTGTCTCCGGAGAAGATTGAGACTTTGAGACAGGACTAAGAAGCTGTTTTTGAAGATTTTTCACATCAAAGAACATTTCAAACAACTCAAAACAGATTCTATGCGATTATTCCGGTTTTAGTGCCGTGGGTGATAAGAATTAGATTATGTCTTTGTGGTAATTGGCCAACAAAGACATAATCTAAATGACAAGACTATTTGCCTGAGAAACCTATAGATTCCAGACTATCTGACAGTGAATCCGACAGGCTCGCCGGAGGCGGAGTCGGTGGCTACCCAGAGTTGGAAATCACCGGGCTCGACAATATATTCATTGTTGATGTTCCAGAAGGCGAGGGCGGAGACAGGAAGCGATAAATCTACGACCTTTGATTCGCCGGCGTTCAACGCAACCCTTTGGAAACCTTTGAGTTCCTTGACAGGGCGGGCGATGGATCCGACGAGGTCACGAACGTAGAGCTGTGCGACCTCAATGCCGGCATATTCTCCGCTGTTCTTCAGGGTGAATTTGACCTTGATCGTGTCGGCGGCGGTATATTCACGGCTGTCGAGAGCTATGTCGGAATATTCAAAGGTGGTGTAGCTCAGACCGTAGCCGAACGGGAAGAGCGGGCCGTAGCCGCTGTCTAGGTAGTAGGAGGTGCAGCCGTTGGAGGTTTGGCCGGCTTTGAGAGGAAGGTCCATCAGGAGGGTCTCGGTGCCGGTGTTCGGACGGCCGGTGTTGAGGTGGTTGTAGTACATCGGAGCCTGGCCGACGGTCTTTAGGAAGGTGACAGGAGTCTTTCCGGACGGAACGGCCTTTCCGCTCAGGAGGTCGGCGATCGCCTCGCCACCCATTGTGCCGGGATGGAACGAATAAAGCATCGCGTCACAGTTCTCCAGGTCGCGGCCGATGGTCAGAGGCCTGCCGGCCATCACGACCACGATGACCTTTTTGCCGGTCTGCCGCATTGCCGCTATCAGCTCGCTCTGAGCACCTTGAAGATTCAGGTCGGACAGGCAGTGCGCCTCGCCTGAGAGGATCGCCTCTTCTCCGGCGAACACCACGATGGCGTCTGCCCTTGACGCGGCGGCCTTTGCCTTAGCGATTCCTGCAATGCTTCTGTCGCGGCTGAAGGCGGTCCCCGGTTCGTAGATCACGTTGTAATCCTTTTTGAGAGCTGCCAGAGGGGTGACGGAATGAGTCTCGTCCCCGTCAAAGGCCCAAGTGCCCATCTGTTCGTAAGGAGCGTCGGCCAAAGGACCGGTCACGAGCAGAGTCTTGGCATCCTTCAAAGGAAGAGCCGCGTTGTCGTTCTTCAGAAGGATGGCTGATTCAATGGCGCTTTGCTTGGCGGCCTCCAGATGTGATGGGGCGTAGAGAACATCTCCTGAGCCTTCCTCCTTGACGTAAGGATTGTCGAACAGCCCGAGGCGGAACTTCAGGCGAAGGATGTCCCTGACAGCGTCATCGATTTGTTTCTCGCTGATTTTCTTTTCTTTGACCAGTTCCTCGATGAAGGATATGTAGCCGTAGGACATCATATCCATCTCTACTCCGGCGTTGACGGCCAGATCGGTGGCGTCCTTTAGATCCTTGGCGAATCCGTGCATAATCATCTCGCCGGAAGAGTTCCAGTCGGTCACGATCATTCCGCCGAATCCCCATTCTCCTCTCAATATGTCCTGAAGCAGCCATTTGTTGCCTGTGGAAGGGACTCCGTCGATGGTGTTGAACGAAGTCATCAGGGTCATCGCACCGGCATCCACACCTGCCTGGAACGCAGGGAAATAGATATTGCGTAAAGTTCTTTCGGAGAGTTCGACTGTGTTATAGTCCCGGCCTCCTTCGGTAGCCCCGTAGCCTACAAAATGCTTGAGGCAGGCGGCGATGGAGGTTGAATCCCCATTGCCTTGATAGCCACGTACCATAGCGGCGCCCATCACGGCGTCAAGGTACGGATCCTCTCCGGAACTCTCGGCGATCCTGCCCCAGCGTGGATCCCTTGAGATGTCCAGCATCGGCGAGAATGTCCATCTCACTCCGCAGGAAGCGGCCTCAACGGCTGCGACACGGGCGCCACTCTCAACCAACTCCGGATCAAAAGTGGCCGCGAGTCCAAGCGGAATCGGGAATATGGTCTTGAAGCCGTGTATGACATCCCTGCTGACAAGGATCGGAATCCCCAGCCGGCTTCTTTCGACAGCGGCTTTCTGGATCCTGTTTATCTCAGCCGGATCCACACAGTTGAGGATGGAACCTACCTCGCCTTTCTCGGCGGCCTCGGTCAGCCAGTCTCCGCCGGAAAGCTGGTTCATCTGACCGATCTTCTCGTGCAGGGTCATCCGCGAAAGAAGGTCGTCGATTTTCTTTTCAGTCTCGTCTTTCTCAGAGCAGCCGCAGATCGCCAAGGCGGATGCCGCTGTCATTATCAAGTACTTTAATATTTTCATTTACAGATTCTTGCTTATTATTTCCAATCGTTCTTCGTAAATCTTTTTCAATCTCTCCACGGCTGCGTTGTACGTCATCCTCTCGTCTCCGTTGACAATCACGCCACCGTTCTGCGATGCGTCCTCTGCCGGATCCCACATCCTGAAATTCAGCTCGGCCGAGGCCTGAAGCGCCTTCTCCATCTCATCGATGTAGGCCGGAATCGTCTTCAGCTGAGGAAGCAGTTCGTTCCACCGGGATTTGACGGCCGCTTTGAAATCAGGATCATCGAACAGCCTTGCGTACCAGAAGGAATCCCTGTTTACCAGACCGTTTCTGGCCTGTGGGGAAACATTGTAGGAAAGCACACCCCAGTCGAAATCCCAGATCGGTCCGGCGGTCAGCTTCCCGTCCGCACTCTTGTGCAGGAACACCAGCACATACATCGCCACAAGCATATTCCTTGTCTTTTTCTGATGGGTCTGCTGGATGTCCGTGTAGCTTTTCTGCACGGCTGGAAGAATCGCGGAGATCTGCCATTGGCGCAGTTTGGCGTCGAAGGCGATCGCGTCCTCAAGGGAGAAACTTGAATATTTGAAAGCCCTCGCGTAGTCTCCGTCCTTGAACAGGGCGTCCGCCAAACTGAACAGCGAGGCATTGTCCTTGGTGGCGGTCTTGATGTCCGCCATAGCGGAGCGGATGAACCAGTTCTTCATCTCCTCCCGGCGGTTGAGGCTCTCGCAGATCCTTGCCTGGAAATATGCCAGGTTAGCATAGTCGTGGCTTGCGGGATCCATTCTTGAGAGCGAGTGCCTGTTGATGAAGTCCGCCTGGGCGAAGTTCTTCTCATCGATGTACTTGCGTACTGTCACATAACGGCTCAGGCTGCTCGAAGGGTCCGCCAAGGCAAGCAGGCGCTCACGGTAATACGCCACTTTTCTAAGCATGGATTTGTCAGCACCTTTCTGGTTCTCGTCATAATCGAACCAGAACCGTTGCTGGACATTGCAGTAAGCGATTTCCTGCTCTTTTGTGAATATGGTCGTGTCAACCCGCGCCAGATCATTCCTGGCCTCCAGAAACTCTCCGGCGGCCGTGTTCAGCATCGCTTCCTTGAGATAGACATCATTCAGCTTGCTCTTGTCGCCAAGAAGCATGGCTATCTCCATCTGTTTATCAAGAGTCTCTACTGCCTTGCCATAATTAAAAGGCTGATACTCATCGAACAGTTCACCGTAGATCCGGTACTGTCTTTCAGGAGAGACTCCACGTGAGTGGAGAGTGTTTTCGATGGTCTTTATGCGTACCTCTTTTGCCGAGACATAGGATTCCGCCTCCTCAATCGTTCTGTCCAACTCATCCAGAAGTTCTTTCTGGGTCTGGGCGGAGACAGTGCCTGCCGTCACCAAAAAGATGATGGCGGCAAGCGGTGATCCTATGAGACGGTGAACGGTCATATTCAGTCGTTCTGAATGATGGAGCCGGCCACGATGTTGGCCACGAGGGCGCGGAGACGGCCCACGCTGCCTTTGTCTTCGGGATGTACGCGGTGGGTCAGCAGGATTATGGCTGTTTTGGTCTCGGTGTCGATCACGATGGATGTGCCGGTGTAGCCGGTGTGCATGATAGTGGTCTCAGGGTTGAAAAGGTCGCCGCGCGGACCGCTGTGCGAGCTCTTCTTGTCCCAGCCTAAGGCCCGGCCCACTGAAGGATCGTTCTGTGGAGGGATTGTGGCCATCAGCCTGACTGTCAGAGGGCTGAGTATTCTTGTGGATTCCAGGATCCTGCCCTTTTTGTCCACGAGGACACCACCGTTCATGATGGCGGAGCAGATGACGGAGAGATCCTCGGCGTTGGAGAACACTCCGGCGTTGCCTGAATTACCACCCATTATCCTGCGGGCCATCGGGTCGTGAACCTGTGCCACCAACGGCTTACCGTCAGCCTGTACCTCTGTCGGAGCGCAGAGTCCGGCCAGTTCGGCCGAATTGCTGACCGCCGGAGTGTAGATCAACGGGAAATAGCAGGTGTGCGTCAGTCCGAGTACATCAAAGACATGTTTTTGGGCATATTCATAAAGCTTCTCTCCGGTCACTCTTTCGAGGATTCTCTGAAGGGTGACGAAGTTCAGGCAGCTGTACATGAAATCGGTGCCGGGACGGAAGTTTCTCTTGACCTTGGTGGCGATGTACTGCTCCATTTTTTCCGGGTCGTTTCCGCCATATTCCTTGACGAACGTGTCGGCGTTGATGTAAGGTGTCAAGCCGGAGGAGTGTGACAGAAGATCCCTTACCGTGATGTCCACAGTCTCGCCGCTTTCCGGGTCGGTCCAAGGCTTGAAGTCGGGAATATACCTGTCCACATTGTCGGTGAGGCGTACGTACCCGTTCTCGATCAACTGCATGAAGGCGAGCGTCGTGCCCACGCATTTGCTGACGGAGGCGAGGTCGAAGAGCGTTTCGGTCGTCATCGGCTCCACCGTCGGCACCACGGACTTGTTGCCGTAGGCCTTTAGATAAACGATGTCGTTCCCCCTGACGACAGAGAGCACGGCTCCGGGAATCTCTTTGGCCGTTATCGCTTCGTTGATGACTCTGTCAACTTGGGCGAGTTTCTCCGGATTCATCCCGTGACGCTCAGGAGAATCCTGCTTCAAGGCTCCCTGGGCAAAAACCGGAACCGCCAGCGCGGCGGCCACGGTGATAGTGATCAACTTCTTCATTTTGAATATATTCATGTTCTTGCGGAACGATTGGCATTAAAAAATTAGTGTGGCCTTGATAGGATAGTGGTCAGAAACGAAGGTCCTTTCCATATACGGCTTTGTGATGGTTTGATATTCAGTGCAGCTGCTGAATCCATTGAACCAGATGTAGTCGATGATCTCGTCCGCCGGAGCCTTGCCCCACCCGTTGTAGGTGTTGTGATGGTCTGTCTTGACGGCCACCTCGCGCGCGTTTTGCATGACCTTCTTGAGGTCATCGAATTCCGGACGGTCAATCTTCATGTTGAAGTCTCCTGTGAGGATCATCGGGTAGTTCTCCGGATTGATGCTTGCGATCCTGTCCACGATCAGTTGAAGTCCGTTCTTGCGGGCCTCCCAGCCGACGTGGTCAAGATGCGTGTTCACATAGTAGAACTTCTTTCCGCTGTCCTTGTCCTTCATCAAAGCCCATGTGGCTGAGCGGAAGCATGCGGCGTCCCAACCCATGGAAGGCTTTTCCGGAGTTTCCGAAAGCCAGAACGTTCCCCATTTGATCAGCTTGACAGTCTTCTTGTTGTAGAATATGGCCATGTGCTCGCCTTTGTGCTTCCCGTCCTCGCGGCCTACTCCGATGCCTTTGTAGTCGGGGCAATATTCCTCAAGGTACTTGAATTGGAAATCCAGGGCTTCCTGGAGTCCGAATATGTCCGGTTTCTGGTCCATGATCATCATCGCGGAAACCGGGTAACGGTATTCCCATGAATTGGTGCCATCCTTGGCTGTCCCGACACGGATGTTGTAGGAAATCACATTGATGTCGGCAGGTTTTCTTTTTTTTGCTGCCACGCTGAACGGCAGAACCATCAGGGCTGCCATGAGGGCAAGAATCACTTTTTTCATAACATTATCTCTAATTTATTATATTCATAAGAAAATATGTGGACTACAAATTTAACAAATTGTGCTAATTTTGCCTAAAGATAAATCGGTGAAGAAAATAATTGGTTCACCGTGTTATTAACCATCATTTGAAATATTACCGATTATGGCGGAAAAGACATTTAATGAATATGGCAAAACGCAGGCTATCGACCTGCTTTTCGAGGGTAGTGGTTTCTCTCGACAGGGAAAAATTGGTTTTGAGCCGGCGGCCGGGAGTTTTTTATCTTCCGCCTCAAGGCTTTTTGTGGAAGGGATGGATTTCGACCTGACATATTTCCCTCTTAAACATCTTGGCTACAAGTCTGTTGTGGCCGTGGCCGGGGAAATATATGCATCCATGTCGCACCCACGGCTGTTGTCCGTAAGGTTAGGCGTTTCCGCCAAACTGGATTTCAGCCACATCAAGGATCTTTGGCTCGGAGTCGTGACAGCCGCCAAGGAACACGGATTCTCGGCGGTTGACCTGGATTTGGTTCCGTCACCGAACGGGTTGACAATCAGTGTCTCGGCAATCGGGGAGGAATTCAAGTTGACGAAGGGACGCACGGTAAAGGCCAGAAGCATGGATCTGGTCTGCGTGTCGGGAAGCCTTGGCGCGGCTTTCCTCGGCCAGCAGATTCTGGAACGGGAGAAACGTGGGTTCGACAAGACCAAGGATGATTCCGTCCAGCCTCAGCTTGAGAAATACAAGATGCTGATCGGGAGTTATCTCAAGCCGGAACTCAGCGCCTCGACCGTCACCAGGCTGGAGGACGCTCAGATTTACCCGTCACACGGTTATCTGGTCTCCCACGGCCTTTCGGACTCGGTAAAGAGACTGGCCCGTGAGTCAGGCTTGGGCGTGAAGATCTACGCCGACAAGATTCCTTTCGAGGGCAACAGCTTCTCTTCCGGCAAGGAACTGGACATCGATCCTGTCTCCGCCGCCATGAACGGAGGTGATGACTTCAGGCTATTGTTCACGATTCCGATTCTGTCCGCCGAGAAGTTCCGCCGCGACTTCCAGACTTTCGACATAATAGGCCATCTGGCCCAGCCGGAGGTCGGCTCCGTTCTGGTTTCTCCGGATGGTCTGGAGCATCCGATCCTGGCGCAGGGATGGAATGATTGACCATGATGCGCCTGATCCCGATATTCAAATACCATTTCCGATGAAACCAGCAAGTTACCTGATTATCACTGTCGCCTGCATTGTGGCACTGTCTTCATGCGACACCGGACTGTTCAGCCAGATGGACAAGGCTTTGGATGAGGTCGAGCAGGGGCTTGGCTATGTCAACACCTTGGAGACAAAGGATGTGAGGAAGATGGCGGACTGGTTCGACAGGCGAGGCGATGATGGCCAGAAGGGGAGGGCGTTTTACTGCCTCGGCCGCAACCAGTTCAACGACGGGGATTTTCCAGCCGCGATAGTCACCTACATCAAGGCTCTTGAATATTCAGTCAAGGCCGCGGATACCCTGCGTGTGGCCCGGATATGCTACGACATGGCGCATACATGCAACGCTTCCGGCAACTCCACGGACGAGATGATGTACCTCGCGCGCTCGGCGGAGGCTTTCAAGGTGGCCGGTTTCCAACGCGAGTCCCAACAGGCGTTGTTGGAGATAGGTCAGGCGGAATCCGGACTGGGGCGGTACGGAGCCGCTGAGGACATATTCAAAAGTGTCCTTTTCGATGCCCACGAGATGCGGGACACTCTTCTGGAGGCGCGCTGCCTTGAGTCCTATGCCGCTCTTGCGATGAGTAAGGACACCTTGGATCCGGCGCTTGCGATTGATCTTCTGAGCCGCGCGGCGCGGGATCTCGATTTCCCTCTCTCGTCCTCCGACAAAGGAATCCTGGCCTATGCCTATTCTGTCGCGGGAAAGTCTTCCGAATCCCAACGGTGGCTCTTGGAAGCCCGTGCCACAGCTGAGACCGATGCGGAAATCGCTGACGTGAATTTCCGTGAATATCAGATTTCCTCCCGTGGCGGAGATTCAAAGAAGGCTCTCGCATCCCTTGAAAAAGTTATGGAATATGCCAACCGGACCCAGTCGGCCGCTCTTTCCGAGGCTGTGGCCGCAAGCCAGCGGGATTATATTCAAGGACAGGCCGAGGCTGACAGGGAGAGGCTCCATGCGGCTCGTCTGAAACTTTGGGTTCTGGCCCTTGGCGCGTTGCTGGCACTCGCCGCCGTGTCCGCTGTCTATTTTGTGCGCAAAGCGGAGGCACGGCGTAAACTTGAAGCGGAACGACTTGAGACGGAGAAGTTTATGAATATCGCAGAAGACCTTCAGGCCCGTCTCTCAAGGCCGGTCAGCAAGGCCGGACTGAAAGACATAGACCGTTTCAACGTCCTTGAACGTCTTTGCGAGCAGTACTATGTCTATGAAGGTACGGACAACTTGCAGCCGAAGATCCTCAAGGAGGTGAAATCCATCGTCGAAGGCCTTCGCGGTGACAGAAAGACGCAGAGGGGACTTGAGAATATGCTCGATCAGACGATGGACAGCGTGATGTCGCGTCTTCGCGCTGAGTTCCCGTCGTGGAAGGAAGATGATTTCCTGCTTTTCTGCTTCACCGCCGCCGGGTTCTCCAGCACGACAATCTCGGCCTTGATGGGCAAGGACAAGAGCGTGATCTACAACCGTGTCTGGCGTCTGAAAGGCCGCATCTCAGCTTCGGACTCTCCGCAGAAAGAGTTCTTCCTCAGCGCTTTGGAGAAGAAATAATAATGATAAGGCAGCCGTGGAGGTTAACCGACTGATTTCCATTTTCATAAAAGAATGTACTCCTGCCGGTTCTCAGGGGGAGTAAGGTACGTTTATATATTCATTCATAAGTAATTAGCCTCCACGCGGATAAATAATCATCCGGGAAGGTTAGGTAAATCCTGCATTCTGTGTTATATAATATGTAACAAGTCCGATTTTACAGAATGGAAACAAGAATCAGAAAGTTATATGACCGCTTCCTTGAGGGCAAGGCGACCAAGGAAGAGATAAATGAGATTTATGACAGGATAACCGCCACTCCCGAGGAATTGAAAGAGTTTCGTGAATACGAAAAGTTCTGGGAGCAGATTCACAAGCCTTCAGAGGAGGTGCTGGCGTCCTTGGCGGATGTCAAGGCCACAATCAAGTCCTATAAGAGACGCCGGGCATGGCGTTTTGTGTCCGCGGTCTCTGCCGCGGCGGTCGTCATTGCCGTGGTGATGTTCAGAATCCACACAGGGGAATCCGATCCGGCGATCCCTGCCGCGGCGGTCCAAGAATATGTCGTGAATGTCCCGGCGGGTGGAAGGACTGACATAGCTTTGCCGGATGGAACCAAGGTGATGCTCAACGCAGGGTCAAGGCTGAGCTACACATCGGAGTTCAACAAAAGAACCAGGGACATCTTCCTTTCTGGAGAGGGTTATTTCGAGGTCGCTCATGACAAGGAGAGGCCTTTTAACGTGAATACGAGCAAATGCACTGTCACGGTCCTGGGAACAAAGTTCGACATTTCCGCCTACGAGCAGGATGGTGAGGCGTTCACGGCGTTGGTGGAAGGTTCAATTCTGTTCAAGACCGGAGAGGAAGAGACTCTCGTGTCACCGGGAGAATTGGTCACGATCGGGGACAAGGGACTCACAAAGGAAGCAGTGGATGTCAGAGACTACTGCGGATGGACCTCCGGGATAATCAAGTACAGCAATATTCCTTTCTCATCACTTCTGAAACGGCTCGAAAGGGAGTATGACACCCACTTGATCCTTGAGGACAAGTCCTTGGGTGACAGGACCATCCGCGTGTCTTTCAGCAAGGATGACTCTGTGGACACGATCCTTAAAGTCCTGTCCGACATCCTTCCTATAAGCATCCGCAAGGGCAATAAAGTCTATTACATAAATCAAAAACAATAACCAGTAACATTCATGAGACACAAACCTATTATCGTCATTCTGGCGCTATGTCTCTTGCTGCCAACGGCGATGAGCGCGCAGAAGGTCACGGGGAACTTTTCCTCTACAACATTAGGAGCCGTCCTGGATGAGGTGGAAGCCCGCACGGGTTATCATTTCATCTTCGACAGCAACGAGATCAACACGACCATTCCGGTGACGGCATCCTTCAAGGACGCTTCGATCACTTCTGTGTTGGACAAGATTCTTGGGCCGACGATGCATTATTCCATCAACGGGAAGTACGTCACAATCTCAAAGGTCCAGAATTCCGTTGTCCGTAAAGAAAACGTGAGATCCGTCAAAGGGACGGTCATCTCATCCTCTGACAACCAGCCGATAGTCGGTGTGGGTGTCTATGTGGCCGGGACGACAACCGGAACGGTGACGGATGTGGACGGAAACTTCGACCTCCGGCTTCCGGACGGAGCCGTGACGGTGACTTTCGAGTGCATCGGTTATGACAGGAAGGAACTGACTGTGGAGGAGTTGTCCAAAATCCGGATCATAACACTGTCCGAAGTCGCCAACACTCTTGACGATGTGGTGGTTGTAGGATTCGGTACGCAGAAGAGAGAGAGTCTTGTGGGAGCCGTTCAGGCTGTGAAGCCAAGTGAGCTGCGTGCGTCCACATCGAACCTTTCCACCTCTTTTGCGGGAAGGATTGCCGGAGTGATCTCCGTACAGTCCACCGGAGAGCCGGGTGTGGCGGACGGAGCTACGTTCTGGATCCGTGGCATATCCACATTCGGAAGCGGGCAATCCCCGTTGTACATCGTTGACGGTGTAGAGGTCACAGCCCAGATGCTCAATAACATAGCGCCTGAGACCATCGAGTCTTTCTCGATCCTTAAAGATGCCACAGCGACTTCTCTCTACGGCTCAAGGGGAGCCAACGGAGTCATGATCATCACGACAAAGAGCGGACGCAACGCCGAGAGGATGTCCATCAATGTAAGGGTCGAGACCGGTACCTCCGAGGCCACCAAAATTCCGAAAGCTGCCGATGCCGTCACCTTCATGAACACATTCAACGAGGCTCTTCAGACCAGAGGAAAGGATGCCTACTACTCCGAGGAGAAAATCACGAACACCATGAACCATGTGAATCCGTACGCCTATCCGGACGTGGACTGGTACAATCTTCTGTTCAAGGACAGGACTTTCAACCAGAACTTCAACATCAACATGACAGGTGGAGGCAAGAAGGTGGATTACTTCATGAATGTGGCTGCCCACAATGAGAACGGAATCCTCCAGAAGCCGGATTTCTCCGATTTCAACACGAACATCAATTCCCAGAAATACATTTTCCAGGCCAACATCAACGCCTTCCTGACATCGACCACGAAAGTGTCCTTGAGAATGAACACCCAGCTTCATTTCCAGCACACTCCTGTGACAGGCACGGAGACGCTGTTCAACTACAGCCTGAAAGCGATGCCATGCGAGTTCGCTCCGGTACTGCCTTCCGAGGAGGATGACACTTTTGTCCGTTTCGGCACAGCCCCTCGCTGGACGACCGGCTACAGCACAAACCCTTATGCCGAACTCTGCAAGGGCTATTCAGACCAATACCGGGGACATTTCACCTCCGCTCTTTCGGTGGATCAGGATCTCAGCTTCATCACCAAGGGACTCCGTGCCTATGGGTTGGCGACATTCTACAACAGGGTGTATTCAGCCGTGAGCCATTCCATGAAGCCATTCCTTTACAGGGTGCACGACTTTAGCGTGGACGAGAACGGCAACTATGTTCTGGACATGATCCAGACGGAGCAGGGCAACACCTACCTTGACACCAAAAGAGCGAATGACGGACTCCGCGAGCTGTCATTCCAGGCCAAGATCGACTACAACAGGACATTCCTCAGGCACACCGTCGGCGCGACTTTCCTCTATCACCAGAAAGAAAGGGTCATGAACATCGCGGCCGCCAATGAATATGCTTCCCTGCCATACCGTGAGCAAGGTCTTGCAGGCAGAATCACCTACGATTATGACAAGCGTTACATGATCGAAGGCAATTTCGGCTACAACGGATCGGAAAACTTCGCGAAAGGGAACCGCTTCGGCTTTTTCCCGTCCATCGCGGCGGGTTGGGTGATCTCCAACGAGCCATATTGGAGAACCCTCAAAGACAAAGTCAACCTGCTTAAATTCAGGGCTTCCTACGGACTTGTCGGCAACGACGTTATCTCTTCCAGCACTGCGGACAGATTCCCTTACCTTTCAACAGTCAACATGAACTCAAGTTATGGAATAGCCCTTGGACCAAGCCTGAACGGGCAGAGTGGCCCGAAGATCTCTACCTACGGCAACGCCACAGCCACATGGGAGACTTCCAGGAAACTGGACATCGGAGTGGAGCTTGGACTCTTCAGGCAGCTCAACCTCATAGTGGACTACTTCTATGAGAAACGTAGCGGAATATTCATGCAAAGGCAGTCTCTGCCGTCTTCATTCGGCCTTTCCGGCATCACGCCTTGGGGTAACATCGGCAAGGTTGACAACAGCGGAATCGATGCCTCGCTGGACTATAACAAGGCTTTCTCCAATGGGCTGATCCTTTCCCTGAGAGGATCGCTGACCTATGCGCACAATGAGATAGAATTCATGGACGAGCCTTCTTATGAATATGATTATCAGTACAAGAAAGGTCATTCCATCAACAGCATGAAGATGTATGTCTTCGACAGGTATTTCGAGGACGACGAGGACATCCGGAACTCTCCTGACCAGTCCTCTCTCGCCACCCTCTATCCTCTGATGGCCGGTGACGCGAAGTACAAAGACCTGAACAATGACGGCAAGATCGATGACGATGACCAGATGTGGATAGACAAGACAACCACCCCTGAACTCTCGTACGGTTTCGGATTCTCGCTCCAGTACAAGTCTTTCGATGTGTCCGCATTCTTCCAGGGGCTTGGAAGACGGTCTCTGCTCATGTACGACAACCATCCGTTCTCAACGGCCACGGACCCGGGCAACGGTCTCATGATGTACCATGCGGAGGATCACTGGTCTGAAAGCGACCCGAATCCAAACGCTTCCTATCCAAGGCTGTCCGACAGATGGAATGTGAACAACACTGTGAACAGCACCCTGTACCTTCGCGATGCGGCGTTCCTCAGGCTTAAGACAGCCGAGATTGGCTACACCTGGAAGATGATGAGGGTTTACCTTTCCGGTACCAACCTTCTCACTTTCTCCAAGTTCAAGTACTGGGACCCTGAGAAAGGCTCCGGCAACGGTCTCACCTATCCTCTCCAGAGGACATTCAACATCGGCATCCAGTTCAACTACTAACATTTGACGTCATGAGAAAAATACAATTGATATTATTCGCCGCGCTCACGCTGGGCTACACCTCCTGCGACTATCTGGATGTTGTCCCGAAGAGCAAGGCCACCGAGAACGACATCTGGAAGACACCGGCCGAAGCGAAGAAATTCCGCTTCAACATGATGCAGTACATGCCGGTACTCTTCTCTTATACGAAATCACCGGACCAGTTCGCCGGAGACGACTTCATGTCAGGCCCGCGAAGCACCTCCTACTGGTTCCCCGGTAAAAGTCTTCATTACAATGAGGAGAATCCAAGCCAGACATATTTTGGCTATTGGGCTCCGGTAGCAAGGACGAACGGAACCAACTATGATCTTTTCAGAGGCATCCGGTACGCGTATTACTTCATCGACAATATTCATAACGTCAAAGGGTTGGACGCATCGGCCGCCTCAAGGTACGAGGGCGAGGCATGGTTCATGATCGGCTACTACCACCAGACGTTGCTCGACTACTACGGGCCGACGGTGCTGATCAAGAGGTTCATTCCTTTCGACACCGATGATAAGAACGAGATGTTCCCGAGCAGAAGACCTGTTGATGAGTGCGTTGACTTCATCGCTGAGTGCTACGACAAGGCGGCCGGACTGCTTCCGGAGTCTGTGATCGAACAGGAATGGGGGACTCCGTCCAAAGCCACGGCACTTGCCTACAAGGCCAGACTGTTCCTTTGGGCCGCGTCTCCGCTTGTGAACGGCAATCCGGACATGGTTGACTTCAAGAATCCGGACGGGACACAGCTTGTCAGCACTGTCAGCGACAGGGAAAAATGGAAACGTGCCATGGATGCCAGTCAGGAAGCCATCATCGAAGCGGAAAAGAACTACTCCCTTTACACCACAAACCAGAAGCCGGGATCAGACATCCAGACGCAAGGGAAGGATAATTACTACAATGCATTCACGGGGGAAGACTGGAACGGCCAGGAATATCTTATGGCCAAAGGCGACAAGACAGAAATCTGGAACCTCCAGCTTTGCTCCACTCCACGCGCCGTGCAGAATGACCAAATGAGCTGGCAGGCTACACTCGTGCCGACCATGGAGGCTGTGGAGATGTACTACTCCAAGAACGGTCTGCCGATGGATGTGGATCCGCTCACCAAGGACAGGGATCTGTACAGTGTGGCTCCAGGCGACAGCACGGTACTCCTTCACAGAGACAGGGATCCTCGTTTCTACGCATCGGTCGGCTACGACAGAGGACAGTTCCAGATCGAGAGCAAGGAGATCACCCTCCACGCGAGAGGCGGCGAACTTCACGGATGGATTTCACCGACCACCGAGTACCAGAGCTGCACCGGCTATTTCTGCCAGAAGTGGGTGCGTAAAAGCAGTTACTACGACTACGAGAAGAAGACCAAGAACGCCATTCCCTACTCATACCCGTACCTCCGTCTGGCGGAACTCTACCTGAACTATGCGGAGGCCGACTTTGAATATAACGGAAGCCTCAGCTCCACAAGTCTTCTCTATCTGAACAAGGTAAGGACACGGTGCGGACTTCCTAAGTTCGAGGATTCATGGGCGATTGTCGGCGGAATCCCTACCGGAGACGATCTGCGCAAGGTTCTCCATCAGGAACGCTCGATAGAGTTCATGTTCGAGGGACGGCGCTACCATGACATCCGCAGATGGAAAGAGGCCGAGGACCTGCTGAACAGACAGCCTAAGGCCTGGAATGTCAGCGGAAAGACTCAGGATGATTTCTACAGGGTTGTGGAGGCCGAGCAGCAGGCCAAGAGACAGTTCGACAAAAAGAACTACTGGCTTGCCATTCCTCAGAGCGAGCTTAACAAGAATAAGAATCTAGTACAGAACCCAGGATATTAATAACAATGAAAATGAATTATATGAAAATGAATTATCTGAAAATATTAACGACTGTCTCTCTGGCCTTGGCCATGGCGGTCGGATGCGACAAAGAGGTCGAGGAGGCTTTCACTTTCGACATCAACGGTGACGCCGGCACGGAGCTTGGCGGAACCCAGACTTTTTTCTACGATGAGGCCAGAGCATTCCCTGTCAGCTCGGAAGGAGTCTCGAAGGTGGAGTTCACGACTCCTGCCGGATGGGACGCCTATTTTGCGGCGACAGAGAAGAAGATACACATCTCGTCTCCTGCCGGAGACAACACTTCGGCTGCGGAGAACGGTGTGGTCAAGATAGATGTAACATCTTACGACAGAAGGACATTGACCCGCTCAATCAATGTCTCGGTGACTGATGCCTCGGTAGAGTTCACTCTTGATGGAGTGGCGGAAGGGCTGAACATGAAATATGCCCAGACAATGAATATTCCGGCCTCGCTCTCAAATGTCTGGAGCATTGAAAGCACAGCTCCTAAAGGTTGGACGGTCGTCTTTGACAGGGAAGGCTGCAAGGTTGACATCACCGCTCCGGCCCTGAAGGACGAGACCGCCGAGCATGAAGGCACAATCACGGTCACCCCTGTCAGCAAGAGAGGGACATTGGGAAGCCCGGTTTCGTTCAGCGTGCAGGTTCTTGCGTCGGCTCCTGTTCTCAAATTCGATGCGGATAGACTGGAAAGAGTCGCGCACGGCTCCACAAGCACGATGAAGTCCGTTGAATATGCCAACATCGACAAGGTGACGATCACCAATGTTCCTGCCGGATGGAATGTCGATCTGCAGAAGGGCGACAACGAGGCCACGTTGACTGTGACCGCGCCGTCTGCCACCGCTGAAGGCTTCACCGGATCCGGAACAGTGCGTTTCGATCTGACTTCAGACACCGGAGAGACCGGAGAGTTGGAACTGCCGGTGTCCATGCTCGGAATCAATGATGCCGATGATTTCCTTGCTTTCGCCGAGGCTTACATGAAAGGCGGTGACTGCTCGCTTTGGAAGGATGGAGGCGAGGTCATCGTCAACTCTGACATAGACCTCACCGGAACACCTAAATCCCTCTATGTCAATGCTGGGTTCTCCGGAGTGTTCAACGGGGCGAATCACACAATCACCTACAGGATCGAATCCAATTCCGGTGATGCGGGAATATTCCAGACCGTCAAAGGCGACGGTACCGTCAAGAACCTCAAGATCACCGGAACATTCAACATCACGGATGGTAACGACAGAGCCGGCGGCATCGCCGCCTACAGCAACGGCGCCACGTTCGAGAACGTCATCTCTACCGTGAAATACACTCAGACACAGATCGGGAACACCCGTCAGGGAACGATGATCGGTGGACTGGTCGGGGATGAGACGGCCGGAGGAACCTACAGGAACTGCCATGTGCGCGGAAACTTCTCCCTCGTCGCGGTGATGTTCTTCGGAGGTCTCATCGCGGACGTGTGGGACAATGACGGACTTGAGATCCACGATTGCTCGAACGAGTCCGATGTCACGATCAGCACCAACAAGATCGGCCTCGGGAACGCTTGGTTCGGAGGTATTCTCGGAAAGTCGGACGGTGCGGGAGTCAAGATGTACAGGACATACAACACAGGAAACATCAAAGCGGACTTCGGTGGCGGCAAGACCAATTTCGCCGGTCTCGGAGGTATCGCGGGTTATGCGTGTGGCTACTATGAGGACTGTTACAACGCTGGCGACATAATATTCACAAACGGAGCGGACAAAAAAGGTAACGGTAACGTCGGAGGTCTCGCAGGTGCTGTGAGGGTCGCTAAAGGGAAGATGCTTGTCGCCAAGAACTGCTACAACAAGGGTACGGTCAAGGCGATAGGTGATGCGGTGGGTGGATTCATCGGACTTATCCGCGATGGGGGCGAAGGCTCCATGAAACTCACTGGATGCCGCAACGAAGGCACGGTTGACTGCCGCAGCGAGGTTGCATATTCAGCATCATTCGGTGGATTGATGGGAACAGTGTACAACTCTCTGGAGATGACCGATTGCCACAACAAAGGCAAGGTGATGGGCTATACCACCCAAGGCGGAGCGGGCCTGATCGGCCGTGGCGCGGACAACATCGTGATCACAAAATGTACGAACTCCGCCAATGTCTATGTCGGCTCGCACGCCAGCGTAAAAGCCGACAAGCCTTATGCCGCCGGCCTCGTCTGCGGATTCTACCCGACCATCCAGATCAAGGAATCCGCCAACACAGGTGATGTCTTCGCCATGGTGAGAGGGGAAGGTTATGTGTCAAACGTGTTCACCAGTGTACAGTTGAACACAGGAAATACGGATGCCAGCACCGTTGACGAGGCGACCGTGAACGCATCCAAGGCTTCCAAGGTCACCATCATCCTTCCGGAAAAGTGGACAGACACCTTGCCGGAGGAGTGGACGAAATGATTTGTTTATTCGCAAGGAACTCAATTGGATAAATGAACAGGATTATTCTCATTTTTTCATTGGTCGCGGGCATTCTGTTTTCGCAGTGTGCCTGCGGCCATGCCTCATCCTATGGCAACGGAGGTGAAAACACTATCGTCAAGACCGACAAGCCGGACATCCCGTCCGACCGTTACGGAAAAACATTATCGGATGACATCGTGTATGCCAATGCGTTGTCTATCGCGGGCGGTGATGTCGGCATGCAATGCTTCGACATTCTCAAGAACGGTGACATCCTGGCATGCGGCACCCGTCATTCGGCACTGTACTTCCAACGGATGACCCCTTCGGGACAGTACCGGAAGGAGATGAAGATCTGGTACGCCGCCCATGGGACGAACATGTCGGTCGAGGAGGACGGCGAAGATGCCTACGTCTGGACATCGAACTATTCCAGCAGGTTAGGCGGCGAGGGGGACTACTACGCGGAAAAGATCATCTCACGGGTCAGGTACCAGCCTGGCGTGACACTTATGCCGGAGGATTGCGAGGACAACTATTATGTCGGGCCTTATCAGAATCTTCTGGTCTGCACCGACACGGAGAACGACAATCTCTGCATCCTCTACTCAAGTGGCGAGGTCTCGGGAAAAGACACAAAAGTCGTGGTCTGGTCCTTGAAGGAGGCTAAGAAGGTTCCTGTCACAACCGTGAACATCGGAACTGTTGTAAGAGGCGGAGGCAGCGGTCCTGTCGCTGAAATCGAGACCATCAGCCCCGACGTGGCTGTTCATGACCTGAGCGCCCTCAAGCCGAAATATTCATTTTTCATCAATAGTGTCGAACTGAACGCCGGAGCTCCGATGCAGGGTTTCTGCATCTACAAGAAACGTCTTTACTGGTTCACCGGGGACGGAAGCAAGAGGACAGCAAAGGTTTCAGTGATAACTTTCAACGGGATGGTCGAGCTTTCTCAGCAGAGCCTTGCGTTCATTGATGACAAAGCCGGAATAGTTAAGTTGGGCTCCAAGAGCGGCTATTTCGAGGCTGAAGGCATCAAGATCCGTAAAGGAATATTATACACCGGCTACCTTTGGGGGCCGACAGGAAACTGGAAACTGACGATACTGAATAATTAGGGTATATGGCGAACTCAAACGGACGACTCATGTCGTTGGATGCGCTCAGGGGCTTTGACATGATGTTCATCATGGGGCTGAGCGCTGTCATCGCGGAGGCCTGCGGAATATTTCCGGGAGGCAAGGATTGCTGGCTGGCTCAGCAGATGAACCATGTGAACTGGATCGGGTTGCATCACCACGACACGATCTTCGCGCTGTTCCTGTTCATTTCCGGCATGACATTCCCGTTCTCTCTTGAGAAAAAACGCTCGAAGGGACTGTCGGATAAGTCGATAACATTGGATGTCATCCGGCGTGGACTGACGCTTTTCTTCCTCGGACTGGTCTATGAGGGTTTCTTCCAGTTTCACTTCGAGTCTCTCCGCATTCCAAGTGTGCTTGGTAGAATCGGTCTGGCTTGGATGCTGGCGGCCATCCTGTACTGCCACACCGGAAAGAAGGCACAGTGGGGTGTCGCTGCCGGTATCCTTATAGGGTATTTTCTTCTTCTCAAACTTGTCGTAGCCCCGGATGCTCCGGCAGGTGCGGATTCCTTGTCAAAAGAGGGGAACATAGCCTTCTACATCGACAGGCTTCTGCTTCCGGACAACATCTACAAGCCGGGAGTATATGACCCGGAAGGAATCCTCAGCACGATTCCCGCTGTCGTCACGGCTATGCTTGGAATGTTCACGGGGCGCTACGTCAAGGAATCGCCCGCCACCGGAGAAAGAAAGACTTTGAACATGCTTGCGGCGGCCATTGTCATGGCGATCGTGGCTGTCGTCTGGGCTCACTGGTTCCCCGTCATCAAAAAATTGTGGACCAGCACTTTCGTCCTTGCGTGCGGGGCTTGGTCGATAGGGCTGTTCGCTGTCTTTTATTATCTGATCGATGTCAAAGGCTGGAGGAAAGGCACGGTGTTCTTCCAGGTTGTCGGCATGAACTCCATCACAATCTACATGGCGCAGAGAATCATAGGTTTCTGGCCTGTGACCGGCTTCTTCTTCAAAGGATTGTCCGGCATTGTCCCTGAAAGTTGTTCGGGACTCGTGATGAACATCGGCTATTTCACAGTCTGTTGGTTATTCCTTTATTTCCTTTATCGCAAGAAATGCTTCCTCAAGGTCTGATGAAACTTCGTCTCATGCTGGCCATGGTTCTGATGGCTGCCTGTACCGACTCTGTTTTCGCCTCCGTTTCGACTGAGGCCGCGACTGCATTGGCCCGGAGAATCTTGGGAGAACAATGTGACCGGATCAGGTTTCAGGATGTAAGCCGCAACAAGGCTGATGCTGAATTTTTCACCGTGGAGGATTCCGGCGGCGGAATTCTTGTCAGCGGAACTGGCGCGCCGGCGATGGCTATGGGACTGAACTGGTACCTAAGGTATCGCTGCAAGGTTGATGTCTCATGGTACAGTCACGATCCTGTCCGTTTGCCGTCATCATTGCCGGTGGTCGGAGAACCGTTCACGTCAGAGGCGAGGGTGGCCAACCGTTTCTTCCTTAATTATTGTACTTTCGGTTACACTCTTCCGTGGTGGGGCTGGAAGGAATGGGAACGCTTCATTGATTGGATGGCATTGAACGGGATAAACCTCCCGCTTGCGATCACGGGACAGGAAAGCGTCTGGTACAAGGTCTGGTCGGAACTTGGTCTGACCGATGATGAGATCAGAGGCTATTTCACAGGCCCTGCACATCTTCCGTGGCATCGGATGCAGAACATTGACAGATGGCAGGGGCCGCTTCCGGTGTCTTGGCTTGATGGACAGGAGGAACTGCAGAGGAAGATTGTCCGCCGGGAACGGGAGCTTGGCATGAGAACAGTCCTGCCGGCCTTCGCGGGACATGTGCCGCAAGCCGTCAAGCGCGTTTTCCCTGAGGCTGACATCCGTTCTCTGGGAGAATGGGCGGGATTCAAGGAACCATACACCTGTTGGTTCCTTGATCCTATGGATCCATTATATTCAAGAATCCAGAAAAGGTTTCTGGAGATTCAGGAAGAGATGTATGGCACTGACCACATCTATGGAATCGATCTGTTCAACGAGGTGACTCCGCCGTCCTGGGAACCGGATTACCTTGCCAGGGTCGGCCGGCAGGTCTGCGAGTCATTGGTGAGTGCTGACAAGGATGCCGTGTGGCTCCAGATGACTTGGCTTTTCTACTACCAAAGGAAAGACTGGACGGGAGAGAGGATAAAGTCCTACATCACATCGTATCCTGCCGAACGATCGATGTTGCTGGACTACTACTGTGACTATCAGGAGGTTTGGAAGATGACAGACAGCTTTCACGGCGTTCCTTTCATCTGGTGCTACCTCGGGAATTTTGGAGGAAACTCTATGCTCAAAGGCAACTTCGCCGACACGCATGAGAAGATAGAGAATGTCCTGACTGAGGCAGGCCCGGGAATATGTGGACTGGGTGGCACCCTTGAGGGATTCGACTGCAATCCATACATGTTTGACTATGTCTTTGAGAAAGCATGGAGCTATGGCAGGGGACTGACTCCGGAAAAATATGCCTCGGCTCTCGCGGAACGCAGGGCGGACGGAAGCGCGGCAGCTGCGGAGGCGTGGAATATGCTCGCGCGGAAGATCTATAATGGCAAGGGTCACCGTTCCCCGATGACCCTCCGTCCTGATCTTGGCCGGTGCCGCCATACATCGGAAGAAAGGTGCGGCTTCCCGAACGCGGATCTTAAAAAAGCGCTGGAACTCCTTTTCGACAGTTCCGCCAAGCGTTTTGATCTTGTGAACATGACAAGGCAGTATCTTGCCAATGTCTTTCAGGACGAGGTCCTGGAATACTCCAAAGCCTTTGATGACGAAGATCCTGTGCGGATGAAAGCTCTCCGCGGGAGAATCAACGGGATCTTCAAGGACATGGATGCTCTGCTTGCCTGCGAGCCTTCTTTCCTGTTGGGCGGATGGATCTCGGACGCGAGAAGTTGGGGCGCCGACAAGAGGGAGAAGAACTATTTTGAAAGCAACGCGCGCTGCCTTGTCACCACTTGGGGCGACCGTGGCAGCAGTCTTGGCGACTATGCGAGCCGTGAGTGGTCGGGACTCATGTCATCTTTCTACTTGGCCAGATGGAATATGTTCTTTGATTACTGTGAGGACTCCGTCAGGAAAGGAAAGGACTTTGACCAGGAAGGATTCTCGGAGAAAGTCAGCGGATTCGAGAAAGACTGGTGGACTCGCCGCAAAGGCCACTTCCGCAAGACTGCTGATCCAAACTACCGAAAGCGGGTCGCGGACATTCTTCGGAAGTATTAGGAATATCCTGTCATGAACATCCGATAAGGAGCGAAAGGACAAACCAGCTGAATGCAGGCGAGTTTTGTTCTTTCGCTTCTTCTGTGAAGGATGCCAAGGCTCTTCTGATGTGCTTCTCGACAGCGGTCTGGGATATTCCTAACATTTCGGCGATCTCTCGGTTTTTCATTCCCTTGAAGCGGCTCATCACGAACACTTCACGGCACCTGTCAGGCAAAAGGGACAAGACCTTTTCGACCTGATTCTCAACTTCCTTCCGTATTAGAGGGGAATCAGGGGCATCGTAATAGAAGTCAAGACCGAAGAGTTTCTCCGTTTTCTGGATGCTGTCCAGAAATGATAGATCCACGTAGTTCAGCAGTCGCTCTCTTTTGAGGTAGTTTATGCAGCGGTTCCTTGTCATCGCGAACAACAGACGGGCGGAGGATTTCTCATCCTGTCCGGAATACTTCTTCCAGAATGTGAAGAATGTGTCCTGCACCATGTCCAGCGCTATGGAATGATCCTTGACAATGCTATCGGCATAGGTGACAAGCCTCGGTTGATAGTTCACGAATAATGACTCAAAAGTATTCACTCCTCACATTTATTTACCCATACAAATCTAATGAAATTTCTTCAAATATCTCCTTTAAGTAACATGAAAAAAATAAGTTGCCTCAGATTAAGGAATCTTTTCGTTCCAGATGTCTTTTCTCATCTTATTTTTTAACGCTTTCTTATGGGACGGGCGTATAAATCACAGATTTTTATGTAAATTCGCGAAGCCGAGGTCGGAGATGCGGGAGTCTGCCGGCTGAAAAAGGCTTGAGACTGAGAGATTAATGAATATTGCTGGAGACCTTCGGTCCCGTATCTCCTCCTCACCGCAGAAGAACTTCTTTCTCAGTGCTTTGGAGAAGAAATAATAATCCTCTGTGCGCAGATTCATGCTGTTTGCGTACGGCAGCATCAAAAACACCCTCTCGTGCGCGGGAAGCATGATTTTACGCACGGTAACCTTATGAATATGAAAGTTTTGAAAACAGTAGCGGCGATTGCCGCGATCGTTGTGTCGGCGGGATGCTCCAGGCAGACCGTAGGTGTGGATGAGTATCTTATCAAAGGAGTGGTCAGGAATATTCCCGACAGCACGGTCATTAGTCTTATGAGGAGCGATGGCCGGTTGGCGGTCCGCGTGGCTCAGGATACGGTCATCGGCGGTCGTTTCGAATTCCGGGACACGATCTCAGGCGGAGCGGTTCAGTTCGGGCTGTGCTCGTTCGGCAAGGGCTTCCCTAATAATATACTTCCGGTCTGGGTGAAGCCGGGCGTGAAGGTCACGGTCACGGGTGATGACAACCTGCTGCTGACATGGAGGGTAAAGAGTCGTCTTCCGGAGCAGAAGGCCGAGAATGATTTTCTGGCAGTCCAGTTTCTGGAAAAGAGGGAGTCTCAGGTCTATGCCGTTGAAGAGGCTGACATGTTGAGGGAACTCAGGGGTCTCAGCGGTGAGGAAAGACGGACCGCACGGAGGAAAGTGGATTCGCTCAGAAGGCTTTGCAAGCCGCTGGACAGCATCGCCAACCATAAGGTTCTTGAATATATGAGGACGGCTCCTGTCACGACGAAATGGCTTGACGAGCTGGCTTTGCATGCCATGATGCTAAGTGGCGGCTACGGCAAGGCAGATTCGGCCCTGGTTTACGAACTTTATTCCAGACTTACTCCGGATGATCTGAAGACAAGGCAGGGAGAGGTGATCTCCGCGACCTTGAGTCCGAGGAAGGTTGTCGGGGTAGGTGACGATCTCGTGGACGGCGACCTTTATGACACGGACGGCAATGTGCATCATCTGTCCGAGTTTTCCGGCAAGTACATCCTTCTGGATTTCTGGAGTGTGGGCTGCGGGCCGTGTATGGAATCCATTCCGGAGGGCAATGAGCTTGCAAGGGAGTTCGCTGACAGGCTGGCGTTTGTCCGACTGAGTGTGGATGGTGAGAAAACCTGGAAAAAAGTCTTGAAGGAGGAAAAGTCAGATTGTGTCGAGTGGAATGAATTCAAGCCTATGGGCGCGGGACTTTCCGCCTCCTATCAGGCAAACGGCATCCCGCATTTCGTCCTGATTTCCCCGGAAGCCAAGGTCATCGACATCTGGACCGGCTACGGCAAAGGTTCCCTCCGCTCCAGGCTCCTCCGCCATCTCGGCTCAGAATAACACCGGCGACAGTTTTAGGCGTTATTGTTCCCCAAGGGTGCCGAGTTGCGCTCTGTGGCGACAGTTTTAGGCGTTATTGCTCCCCAAGGGTGCCGATGTACACTCTGTGGCGACAGTTTTAGGCGTTATTGTTCCCCAAGGGTGCCGAGTCGCACTCTGTGGCGACAGTTTTAGGCGATATTGTTCCCCAAGAGTGCCGAGTCGCACTCTGTGGCGACAGTTTTAGGCGATATTGTTCCCCAAGAGTGCCGAGTCGCACTCTGTGGCGACAGTTTTAAGCGTTATTGTTCCCCAAGGGTGCCAAGTCGCACTCTGTGGCGACAGTTTTAGGCGTTATTGTTCCCCAAGGGTGCCGATGTGCACTCTGTGGCGACAGTTTTAGGCGTTATTGTTCCCGGAGGTGACGGGGCTATAAATGCTGTAAATTGAACAGGCTCAGTGACCAGAGGGATTCCGGTCGCTGAGCCTGTCGAGGTGGTTGGGTGACGGGCCTAGTCGTTGTTCATCTGCGTGATGTCCGGCTTCCAGCGCTCGGAGTCGCCGATCAGCCACTCGGCGTAGTAGTCGGCCATGCGCCAGAAGAAATATTCATTCATGTCGCCGAAGCCGTGGCGCTGGCCCGGGAGGATGAGCATGTCGAAACGCTTGTTGGCGCGGATCAGGGCGTTGACCACGCGGATGGTGTTGGCCGGGTGGACGTTGTTGTCGATGTCGCCGTGCACCAGCATCAGATGGCCTTTCAGGTTGGAGGCGATCTCAGGATTGGTCTGGATGCTGTAGACGAAGGTCGTGTCGCCCTTGTCGATCTTCTCCAGGACACCGTGATGCTGCTCGCTCCACCAGCGGTTGTAGATGCTGTTGTCGTGGTTGCCGGCGCAGGAGACAGCCGCCTTGAAGAAATCAGGATATTTCAGAATGGCCGCCGTGCTCATGAATCCGCCGCCCGAATGGCCGTGGATGCCTACCCTGTCAAGATCGATGAACGGATGTCTCGCACCGAGCTGCTGGATGGCATATTTCTGATCCTCAAGACCATAGTCGCGCAGGTTGCCGTAGCCGAAGTTGTGGTACCACTTCGAGCGGTTCGGGTGTCCGCCGCGGTTGCCGACCGTGATCACGATCATTCCGATCTGGGCGAGCCTGTCGGTGCGGGTGAAGCCCTTGCTCCAGGAGATGTTGTTCGCCTCCACCTGAGGGCCCGGATAAACATAGTCGCAGATCGGATAGACCTTCGTTGAGTCGAAGTCGTAAGGCTTGTACATCGCTCCGTAGAGGTCGGTGACGCCGTCGGCGGCCTTCACCTTGAATCTTTCCGGGAACTTGTAGCCGGCCTCGAACAGCAGGCTGAGGTCGGCGGTCTCCAGATCGGCGATCCGCTTGCCCGTCGCCGAGAACAGGGCCACGGCAGGTGTCCAGTCCACTCTCGAATAGTTGGCCACAAAGAACTTGGCATCGTCGCTCGCCGTCGAGAGAACGTCCATGTCGTTCATGTCCAGCTGCTGGAGAGCGCCGCCCGTGAGCGGAACCCTGAACGTGTGCATCTGGTAAGGATTCTCGTCCTTGTTGACTCCGCATGCGCTCAGCAGGATGTAGCCCTCCTTCTCGTTCACCCCGAGGATGTCCTCTACATGGAACGCCCCTTCGGTCAGATTCCTGACCAGCGTGCCGTCGCTGTTGTAGAGGTAGATGTTCGCCCATCCGTTGCGCTCGGACCAGTGGAGGATCTGCTTTCCGCCACCGATCAGGAACGGAGCGCGGTACTCCACGTAGGTCCTTTCCCTTTCGGAGATGATGGTCTTGGTGGAGTCGGAGTCAACGTCCACCCGGCAGAGATCAAGCCTCTTGAGGTCACGGCTCTGGCGCACCATGTAGAACCCGGTGTTGTCGCCAAGCCACTCGTTCTTCCAGTAGTCCAGGTAGTTGTCCTTGGCCGTTCTCCTCGCGCCTTGCAGTGACACCTCCTGATCCTTGAACGCCTGGCTCTTTATCTCCTTAAAGGAGGCTCCATCGCGCGAGCCGTTCATCGTGAACAGGTAAAGGTAGCCCTTCGGTCCCGGCTCCCCTGGCATCTGGTACTTGTAGGTTTCCAGTTCCGGACGTTTGCCGCTGACGGAATTGATCACCCAAAGGTCGTCCAGTTTCCTCACGTCCCACTTCATCGTGGCGAAACGCTTCGAGTCCGGAGACCAGACAAGCTCGCCCGGATAGTGCCTCTTGGTGGAGTCGGCCTCGGTGTCGCCGGAGTAGTTGCCGTAGCCGTAGCCGAACTGGCGGATGCCGTCCGTGGTCAGACGATGCTCCACGATGGTGCTGTCCTTCTCGTCCTTGGCCGCCTTGCGAAGGCTTGTGGAGTCCATCACCCAAAGGTTGGAACCCTTGGCGAAGACTCCGAACTCACCGTTAGGGGCGACGGAGGCCCAGCGAGGGTACTTGTCCTTCTCCTTGGCCACGGTGTCAAGCCTGGCGGTGGCGATCTCGTAGCGGAAACAGGTCGTGTCCCTGTCGTTCTTGAGTCCGGATATGATGCTGAAAGTGAACTCTTTGTCATCCTTCAACCTCAAATCCCTGATAGGAAGATGCTTGGCCTCGAACGGGTAGCGGACGAACTCGGTCACCTGCATCGCGAGCCTGTCCATGTCGAACACCTCGGTCCTGGTGCCCTTGACAGGATCCACAATGTAGTAGCGGGTTCCCTGCGGAGTCCTCCAACTGTACCAGAACTTGTCGCTGTCCCTGAACCAGTTAGGGGTGATCTGCGTGGAGAACACCATCTGATTTACCCTCTTGGCCGAGAATCTCTCGGCGAGGGCGTAGTTGGCTTTCTGCGTCTGCGCGAAACCCGGCGCGCAAAGGAGCAGCGCCGCGCAGGCAAGTACGAAATTTTTCCTCATAAATATTAATGAATATGTTTGTTCAGTCACAATTCTGTCTCTCCCGCCTCAAGTCCCTCGCTCTCGGCTCTCAGGATGACGGTTACGGTGCCCGTGCGCCTTACGATGACGCTCGCCAGGCCGCCGAAAGCCTTGATCTCATCGGAGCGGAACGGCGTGTGGCAAGTCGCGTCGCCGGCGTCCACGGCCACGATCTCGCCCGGGCCGGAGACGCTGAACCTCAGCCTGTCGGACGCTGTCGGTACCATATTCCCGTCCCTGTCCGCGACCTTTACGTCCACGAAGACAATGTCTTCCGATGAATATGTCCGTGAACGTGCCGGAGCGCAGTCGCCGCCGAACTCCGTTGAAGGTCCGCTGCCATATTCACGAGCCATCAGGATCTTCGCCGGGCTTCCGCTTGTGGCGACGGCGCTCTCGATGGTCTTCCCGTCCGCGGTCTTGCCGACAACCCTCACGGTGCCAGGCTCATAGACCACGTTGTCCCAGAGGAAGCGATACTCGTTGGCCCCCTTGGCCTTTCTGCCGTAGGACTTCCCGTTGACGAAGAGTTCCGCCTCGGCGCAGTTCGTGTAGGCCTGCACCGGAGTGATCTTCCCCTCGCGTCCCGGCCAGTTCCAGTGCGGCATCAGGTGCAGGACGGGTTCTGACGACCAGCGGGACTTGTAGAGCCAGTACCTGTCCTTCGGAAAGCCGGCGAGGTCGATGATTCCGAAGTACGAGCTTCTGGAAGGAGTAGCGATCGCTCCTTTCTCCTTCAGCTCCTTCTCCGCCCTGGCCTTGGCCTTCTCGTCGTGGAAGTTTGTCAGGATTGTGAGGTCGGCGTTGAAAGGTGTCGGCTCGCCGAGATAGTCGAATCCGGTCCAGACGAACTCCCCGAGGCAGGAAGGGTTCCTGTCCTCCTCCGCCCACTCCTGGTCAGGCAGCTGCCCCCACGGAACGGTGAACATGTCGAACGAGCACACCTGGAAATTGTCCAAGGCGCCATCTTCCTTGTCGCTTGGCGGGAATATGTACACACCTCTTGAGCTGACGGTCGATGCGGTCTCGCTTCCGAGGAACGGTTTGCCCGGATTCGCGGCGTGGAACTTGCCGTAGAGGTGCGGCTTGTAGTTGAATCCGTAGATGTCCATCGTGTTGCGGAAATCCTGTCCGCTGGCCCACGGATTGTCGCTGCCGAAGCTTGTCAGTCTTGTGGAATCCTCATTATGACACACTTCCGTGAGGTGGTAGGCGATCCCGTATTTCTCCGGATAGCCTTGCTCGCCGGTCTCGTTGCCGATGCTCCAGATGATGACTGACGGATGGTTGCGGTCCCTGTGGATCATGGCCTTCAGGTCTTTGTCCGCCCACTCATCGAACAGTCTGGCGTAGCCGTTCTCTTTCTTCGGGATTGTCCAAGTGTCTGTCAGCTCGTCCATCACGAGGAATCCCATCCGGTCGCAGAGGTCGAGGAGTTCCGGCGCCGGAGGATTGTGGGATGTGCGGATGGCGTTGCAGCCCATTTGTTTGAGCATGTTCAGCCTTCTCACCCACGCCGTCTCGTTCCAGGCGGCTCCGAGCGCCCCGGCGTCGTGGTGCAGGCAGACTCCCTTGATGAATGTCCTCTGCCCGTTGACGTACAGCCCGTCGGCCTTGTACTCCAGGTCTCTGAGTCCGAATGTGGTCAGGTAAACGTCCTTCCCTCCGCCTCTTGTGGTGACGGTGGTGACGGCTTGGTAGAGTTCAGGTGCCTCTGGACTCCAGAACCGCGCGTCTTTCAGCGTGAACTTTTGGATGACCTCGCCGCCGTCCGTGACAGCGTCCAGTTTGGTCACTATGGCTTTCCTTGCTTTGCCGTCCACGATCACCTCGACCGGCCCGGTGGCCGAAGAACCCGGATTGATGACCCTGACGATCTCCGTGCGCACTGTTCCTCCCACAGCCTTCCCGGCGTTGCGGAGCGTGATCCCGATGCTGACATCATTTCCTTTCGTCGAGACGAACGTCCCCCACTGCGCCACGCCCGCGGGGCCGGCTTTCGTCAGGTACACGTTCCGGTAGATTCCTCCTCCGGGATACCATCTGCTGGACTCCCCGGGATTGTCCAGCGTGACCTTGACCAGATTGTCCCCCTCCTTGACGAACGGAGTCAGATCCGCGCGGAACGAGGCGTACCCGTACGGCCATTCGGTGACGGCCTTCCCGTTGCAGAAGACCTTGGCATAGGACATCGCTCCGCCGAAATCGAGGAGAAACCGCTTTCCCGACCTCAGGTCTTTCGCCGTCACGGAAAGAATCTTTGAATATTCCGCCTTGCCCCACCATGCCAGTTTCCCGGTCTCCCCGGGGTACTCCTGCACGAACGGCCCGTCCACACCCCAGTCATGAGGCAGGTCAAGGACACGGCTTTCCCCGTCCTTGGTGAACGTCCATCCGTCGTTCCAGAGGGTTCTTTGGGCCGGCTGAGCGGTCATATTCATAGAAACAGCCGCCAGGACGGCGGCAATGGTGATGATGCGCTTTCTCTTATTCATAAGGTAAAGATAGCCATTTTTTGAGAATTGCAACGTTTTTGAAAATATTTCAGGAATATCTTTGATTGTTTGAGAAACAACACTATCTTTGCTGTGTTAACAGCCATGTTAAACAATATTGTTAATCCAAAGGCAATGTCGAAAAAAGAAAACAAGGAACAGGACATCCTGAAGGCGGCGGAGATGCTGTTCGCCGAGAAAGGATTCAAAGGCGCCACCACGACGCTGATAGCGGCGCAGGCCGGTGTCACCCATGCCATGCTGCACTACTATTTCAGGACGAAGGATCAGATATTCCTGAAGGTGTTTGATGCCTATTTGGAGGAGATCCTGCAGAGTCTCAAGTCGATAATGGTGACGGACATATTCCAGCCCGACCTTATCAGGAAGACGACGGAGATCTGCTTCGACTTCTTCAGCGCCCACAGCGGAGAGCTGTCGCTGTTGCTTGAGGTCGCGAAGGAGCGCCCTGACCTGATGGAAAGTTACGTGTCGAAGATCGGAAGCTATATGTCCTCCGCCTTGGACAACCACAAGAAAAGAACGGAGTCGGAAGTCGTGAACGGGAGGATCCGGAACATCACGTTCGAGGAACTGATCGGCGACATCGTGAGTGTGTGTGCGGCTCCGTTCTTCTTTGATCCGCTCGTCAGCAATGTGCTGGGAGTGGAAGGCACTCTCAGGGCGGAGTACCTGGAGGCGCGCAAAAAGGAAGCTGTGGAGCTGATTGTCTGCCGCCTGTTCAAGTGATAATGTGACAATCCTATGAATATGAAGAAGTTAAAATGGAAAACACTCGCTCTGGCGTTGCTGGTCTGCGTACAGGCGTATTCACAGACCACTCTTGACCAATGTGTCAGGATGGCCTACGAGAACTATCCTCAGATCAAGGAGAAGGGGCTGATCGAAGCCTGTCAGGGTTATGATCTTAAGAACGCCTCGCTTGCCTGGGTGCCGCGGCTGAACATTTCCGCCAAGGCGACCTGGCAGTCCGATGTGGTCGAGATGCCTTTTGACATGCCGGGCTTCGAGTTTGACATTCCGCATGACCAGTACGGAGTGACCGCCGACCTCACCCAGCAGATCTGGGACGGAGGAGCTACCGCTGCCAAAGGCCGTCAGATCAAGGCGGGAGCCGAGGTAAAGCGTAGGCAATTGGATGTCAACATGTACTCCATCCGTTCGAAGGTGCAGTCGATCTACCTTGGCATCATCTTGCTGGACAAGCAGATAGAGCTGAACAACGTGCTGGTGTCCAACCTCTCCCGCAATCAGAAAGAGGTACAGACATTGGTGGACGGCGGCATGGCCGGGCCATCGGATCTCGACCAGATCCGGGTGAACATCCTTACCTGCGAGCAGCAGCAGGCCGCCCTGGAGACGGACCGGAAGGCCTATCTGCGGATGCTGGGTCTGCTTACCGGGCAGGACATGACGGGGCTGACCCTTGTCGAGCCGGAGCCGGAAAGCAACTTGGCGATGGAGATCAAGCGTCCGGAGCTTGCTCTCTATGATGCCCAGGCGGTGCAGCTGCAGGCGCAGAAGGATCAGCTCAACACTTCTTTGTGGCCGCGTCTGAACCTCAATCTGCAGGCTGGCTACGGCCGTCCGGGACTGAACATGCTCTCCGGCAGTTTCGATCCGTACTTCGTGGCCGGTGTCAGGCTCCAGTGGGATTTCGGAGCGCTCTACACACTCAGGAACGACCGGCGCAAGTCGGATTCGGATCTTCGCAGGCTTGAGCTGACACGCGAGTCCTTCATGCTTAACACCTCGATGGAGGCTGTCCAGAAACGGAGCCAGGTGGAGAAGGACGAGGATGTCCTCAGGCGCGACGAGGAGATAATCTCCCTCCGCGGCAGCATCAGGGAGACGGGCGAGAGGCAGTACAAGGAGGGTGTGATCGCGGTCAACGACTACCTTTCCCTGCTGGATGAGGAGTTCAAGGCGCGCCTTAGCTACAATGTCCACAAGGTGACTTACATCATGGACTTGCTTGACCTGCGGCAAACACTTGGAGTACAATGACAATGATTATGAATATGAAAAGCGGACTTGTTTTCGCGGCGTTGGCCCTGGTCGCCGCCGGATGTGGAAAGAACATTGAATATGACGCATGCGGTCAGGTTGACGCCACTCAGGTGACCGTGTCCGCCGAGAATGCCGGACGTGTCCTGTCCATGGCTGTGGAGGAAGGCGAGGTGGTGACGGCGGGGCAGCTCCTCGGAGCCTTGGACTCTGTCCAGACCTACCTTCAGATAATGGAGCTGCGCGAGCGCATCGCCGGATCGTCGTCCAGGCTGGTGGACATCAAGAAGCAAGGCCAACCGAACCTCAGCCAGCTGGAAAACCTTCAGAATGAGTACGAAAGGTACTCCAAACTGTTGGAAGGCAACGCCACCACCCGCAAGCAGGTGGATGACCTCACGGACAAGATCGCCGTCCTCAAGGCGCAGATAGCCGCACAGACCCAGAGCTGGGAGCGTGGCAACGCTTCCGTGAGATCCGAGGTCCAGGGCTATGAGATCCAGCTCGCCAGGCTTGAGGACCAGCTCGCGAAATGCCGCATCGTCGCTCCGGTCTCCGGGACTGTGCTGACACGCTACGCCGAGACCGGTGAGTTCGTCACCCTCGGCAAGCCGCTCTTCAAGGTCGCCGACCTGGACCAGATGTACGTCAGGACGTATTTCTCCTCGGCGCAGCTGTCCGGCTTGAAGCTGAACGACACGGTGATCGTGATTCCGGATGACGGGACCGCTTCACCGAAGCGCATTCAGGGACGTGTGATCTGGATCTCCGAACAGTCGGAGTTCACCCCTAAGAACATCCAGACCCGTGACGAGCGGGCGGATCTGGTCTATGCCGTCAAGGTGGCCGTGCCGAATGACGGAACCCTTCGTCTTGGAATGTACGCCTATGTGAGGAGGTAGCCATGGACAGAGACACTGCGATAGAGATTAAAGATGTAAGCAAGTCCTACAAGTCGGTCAAAGCCTTGAGGGACATAAGCTTCAACATCCAGAAAGGTGAGCTGTTCGGCCTTATCGGCCCTGACGGAGCGGGAAAGACCACCCTGTTCAGGATCCTGACCACCCTGACCCTCCCGGACTCCGGTTCCGCGACGGTGATCGGGCTGGACGTGGTGCGTGACTATCGCGAGATAAGGGGAAGGATCGGCTATATGCCAGGGCATTTTGCCTTGTATCAGGATCTTACCGTTGAGGAGAATCTGAAGTTCCACGCCACGATGTTCGGCACGACCATCGATGAGAACTACGAGACCATCAAGGGAATATATTCACAGATCGAGATGTTCAAGGACCGCAAGGCGAGCGCTCTTTCCGGAGGAATGAAGCAGAAGCTGGCGCTTTGCTGCGCCCTTGTCCACGATCCCGAGGTGCTGTTCCTTGACGAGCCGACCACCGGTGTCGACGCCGTGAGCCGCAAGGAGTTCTGGGCTATGCTCAAAAAGATCAGGGACAGGGGCGTGACGATAGTGGTCTCGACTCCTTACATGGACGAGGCCAGTCTTTGTGACCGCATCGCCATGATTCTTGACGGCAGTGTCATCGGACTCGGCAGTCCGGCGGAGATCATTTCCCGATTCCCGAACCGGATATATTCAGTGAGCGGCGGCAACATGTTCCAGACGCTCGGCGCGCTGCGCGGTGTGAGGGGAGTGCTGGATTGCAGCTCGTTCGGCAGCGCGTGCCACGTGTCTGTCACCGACGACGGGCCGGATGAGACCGGACTCGCCGAGGCTCTTCGGTGTGCCGGAATCGAAGGTTGCGACGTGCGGAGGATGACTCCGGGGATCGAGGACTGCTTCATCCGGCTTTCCTCTTCCGCCGCGGAAGGCTTCTCCGGTGCGGAATAATGAGTTTGACAGAAAGTTTATTTTGAATATTCCTAAATTGCCTGACGTTATGGACAAGGACATAAAGACTGTGCGTATCTCCCATCTGGTCAAAAAGTTCGGGGATTTCACCGCGGTGGATGACATCTCCTTTGAAGTGTGCAAGGGGGAGATATTCGGTTTTCTGGGTGCGAACGGGGCCGGCAAGACCACGGCGATGCGCATTCTCTGCGGATTGAGCCGTCCGACATCCGGACAGGGCGATGTCGCGGGGTACAGCATCGTCAACGAGCAGGAGAAGATCAAGCGGCACATCGGCTACATGAGCCAGAAGTTCTCCCTCTATCCCGACCTGAAGGTGTGGGAGAACATCGAGCTTTTCGCTGGCATCTACGGGCTTGACGGCAAGCGGATCGCCCAGAAGACAGACCAGATGCTGAAGGCTCTGTCGATGGAGAATGTCCGTAACTCCTTCGTTAGGGACATGCCGCTCGGATGGAAGCAGAAGCTCGCTTTCAGCATAGCGATGGTGCATGATCCCGAGATCGTGTTCCTTGACGAGCCGACGGGCGGTGTGGATCCCGTGACGAGAAGGAACTTCTGGGAAATGATCTACAAGGCAGCCTCCAAGGGTGTCACCGTCTTTGTCACGACGCACTACATGGATGAGGCTGAATACTGTGACAGAGTCTCCGTGATGGTGGACGGGCGCATCGAGGCGCTGGATTCCCCGGCAGCCCTGAAGGAACGTTACGGGGCCAAGGACATGGATGAGGTGTTCACAAAAATCGCCGGAAAGGCCGAGAGAGAGGCATGAGAGAGATAATAGCGTTCATACAGAAAGAGTTCAGACACATATTCAGGGATCTCCGGACTACCCTGATCGTTCTGGTGATGCCGGTTGTGCAGATCATCCTGTTCGGCTTCGCGATAAGCACGGATGTCAGCAACGCCGTCGTCGATGTGGTCGGGGATGCCTGTGACCCTTTGGCACGCAGTGTCATAAGCAGGATCGAGGGCAACAAGTACCTCGCCGTCGGCGAGATCCACGGATCTTTCGCTCCGGCCCGGGACAGGATCCGCAAAGGCAAGGCTGCCGCGGCGCTCTGCTTCGGGACGGACTTTGACGGCGAGGCCGGCTCGGAAGGTAAGGCCTGCGTCCGCATTGTGAGAGACGGCTCCGATCCGAACACCGCCCAGGTGGTCACCAGCTACATCAAGGGAGTGCTTCAAAGCGAGGAACTGGCATTGTCTGAGAGCCTTGCCGGGAAGCATAAGGCTTCGATGAGGCCGAATGTCCAGCTGATGTACAATCCGGCCATGAACTCGTCCTACAATTTCGTGCCGGGAGTCATGGGCTTGATCCTGATGCTGATCTGCTCGATGATGACGGCGGTGTCCATCGTGAAGGAGAAGGAGACCGGCACGCTTGAGCTGCTCCTTGTGTCTCCGGTCAAGCCGTTCTGGATAATCCTTTCCAAGATGATTCCGTACCTTGCCCTGTCGGTCGTCAATTTCGTCAGCGTCCTGCTTCTGGCCCACTTTGTCATGGGGGTGCCGATCCATGGCAGCCTGACGCTCCTGTCCCTGGTGTCGCTCGTTTTCGTCGGTTCGTCACTGGGACTCGGACTGCTTGTTTCGGTCATCTCCAAGACCCAGCAGACGGCGATGCTGCTGTGCGGTATGGGACTGACAATGCCGACCATGATGCTGTCCGGCATCATATTCCCGTGCGAGAGCATGCCGGTCGCTCTTCAGATGCTCTCCGACATCATCCCTGCCAAGTGGTTCATCATCATGGTGAAGAAGATAATGATCCAGGGAGCCGGCCTTGAGGCGGTCGCCAATGAGTTCGCCGTCCTGACCGGCATGATGGTCTTTCTGTTGGTTGTAAGTATCAAGAATTTCAAGACAAGGTTGTGAGATGAAAGTTTGGAAGTATCTGTTGAAGAAGGAGTTCAAGCAATTCCTAAGGGATCCTGGAATGCCGAGGATGGTTCTCTGTTTCCCGTTTTTGATCATCCTGGTCTTTCCTTTCGCGGCGAACATGGAGGTGAGGAACCTGAGTCTGGTGATCGTGGACAGCGACCAGTCGGACCAGTCGGCCTTGCTTACGGAGAAATGCGCCTCGTCCGGCTATTTCAAGATCCGGGAGGTGACCGAGTCTCCGTCAGACGCGCAGGCTGTCATGGACCGCGGCGGCGCTGACGCCATTCTGACCATCTCCTCCGGATTCGCCCGCTACCTTGAGTCGGACAGAGGCACCGACGACCCGCTTCCCGTCGGGATCAAGGTCAACACCGTCAACGGCACCAGGGGAAGCATCGGCTCCCAGTACCTCAACGCCTTTGTCACTGAATATGTCGCCTCGGTTTCGGGGGTGAAATCCCAGGGCGGTGCTGCCGGAACCCGTTTCGACACCCGGGAAAGCTATCTCTACAACCCGTCACTGGACTACAAGACTTTCATGATTCCGGCGCTTATCGTGATCGCCATCACGATGATGTGCGGCTTCCTGCCTGCCTTGAACATCGTCTCGGAGAAGGAACGCGGCACCATCGAGCAGATCAACGTGACCCCGGTGAGCAAGACCGCCTTCATCCTCTGCAAGATGATCCCTTATGTGGCCGTGGCGTTCTTCATGGTCTTCTCCTGTCTTGGCCTGTCGTATGCCGTGTTCGGCTATGGCTGCCGGGGAAGCCTGCTGGACATAGTGGTCTTCACATTCGCCCACATCGTGGTCATGGCTTCTTTCGGTCTGCTGATCTCCAACTACAGCGACAATGCCCGCCAGGCTATGTTCGTCATCTGGTTCTTCAGTATGGTGTTCATGCTGATGAGCGGAATATTCACACCCATCCAGTCGATGCCGGGATGGGCGCGGGCGATCACCTATGCCAATCCGCTGCGCTACTTCGCCGACGCGATGCGCTCGATTGTCCTGAAGGGCTGCACGTTGGCGGACACGTGGCCGGACTTGCTGAGCCTTGCCGGTCTGGGCGCGTTCACGACCACCTGGGCTGTCCTGAGCTACCGCAAGACCACCTGACAAGGCTACCGCACCATTCCGGACCTACGGATTCTCTCCATCTGAAAAATGGTGAATCTGTTCGCATTCCGCTTTGTAAATTGAAGAATTATCCGTAAATTTGCAGCCCCAAATGTTTGGGGGAAACATAAATATTAGATTTACAATCATTTATGCCTACAATTCAACAATTAGTTCGCAAAGGACGCGTGAGCATTGTCGCTCAGAGCAAGTCACGCGCGCTGGACGCATGTCCTCAGAAGAGGGGCGTATGTCTTCGTGTTTACACGACGACCCCTAAGAAGCCTAACTCAGCGATGAGAAAGGTCGCCAGGGTACGCCTTACCAACTCCAAAGAGGTCAATGCCTACATTCCGGGCGAGGGACACAACCTTCAGGAGCACAGCATTGTGCTGGTCCGCGGAGGTCGTGTGAAGGATCTCCCTGGTGTGCGTTACCACATCCTTAGAGGAGCTTTGGACACAGCTGGCGTGGAAGGAAGGACACAGTCCCGTTCCCTCTACGGAGCCAAGAGACCGAAGAAGACCGCTAAGAAGTAGTCCGTTTCATTAATCTTTATCACCTTTAATTTTTACTCACAATGAGAAAATCGAAGCCTAAAAAGAGGATTCTACTTCCTGATCCTAAGTTTCACGATGTCGAGGTTACCCGCTTCGTGAACAATCTTATGTTGCAGGGGAAGAAGAGTATCGCGTATTCTATTTTTTACGATGCCATTGACATGGTAGGCGAGAAGATGAAGGATTCTGACAAGGCTCCTCTGGATATCTGGAGGAAGGCACTCGAAAACGTTACCCCTCAGATCGAGGTGAAGTCACGTCGTGTAGGAGGTGCAAACTTCCAGGTGCCTACTGAGTTGCGTCCGGAAAGGAAAGTCTCGCTGTCGATGAAGAATATGATCAACTTCGCCCGCAAGCGTTCCGGCCACTCAATGGCAGAAAAACTTTGTGCAGAGATCGTTGCCGCCTACAATAACGAAGGTGGTGCATTCAAGAGAAAAGAGGATATGCACAAGATGGCTGAGGCCAACAAGGCATTCGCCCACTTCCGTTTCTAATTTTATTCGCAGATGGCTGCTAAAAGAGATCTTACTTACACAAGAAACATCGGCATCATGGCCCACATCGATGCCGGAAAGACGACCACATCCGAGCGTATTCTGTACTACACCGGAAAGACTCACAAGATCGGTGAGGTACATGAAGGGGCTGCCACAATGGACTGGATGGTTCAGGAGCAGGAGAGAGGTATCACCATCACTTCCGCCGCCACCACAGCGTTCTGGCACTACAACGGTCACGTTTATCAGATCAACCTGATCGACACTCCGGGTCACGTCGACTTCACCGTTGAGGTGGAGCGTTCGCTCCGTGTGCTCGACGGAACTGTCGCTACTTTCTGCGCTGTCGGACGCGTTCAGCCTCAGTCAGAGACTGTTTGGCGTCAGGCGGACAAGTACGGCGTTCCGAAGATCGCGTACGTGAACAAGATGGACCGTGTCGGCGCTGACTTCCTCGCTTGCGTTGAGGAAATCTACACCAAACTCGGTGCCAAGGCTGTTCCTATTTGTCTCCCTATCGGAGCCGAGGACAAGTTCAAGGGCATCATCGACCTCGTTTCCCGCAAGGCATATTACTATGACTCCGGTGAGGAACTGGTCAACTATGAAATAAAGGACGTTCCGGAGGACATGGCCGGAGAAGTCGAGAAATGGAGAGACAAGCTCGTCGAGGCTGCCGCCGAATGCGACGAGGCTCTCATGGAGAAGTATTTCGAGAATCCTGACTCCCTCACCGAGGAGGAGATCATCGCCGCCCTTCGCAAGGGTACGATCTCTATGCAGATCGTTCCAGCATGCTGCGGTTCCTCTTTCAAGAACAAGGGTGTGCAGTTCCTCCTTGACGCTGTGATGCGTTACCTTCCTTCTCCGCTTGACAAGGGTGTTGTGAAAGGTACCGATCCTAAGACCGGTGAGGAAGAGGATCTTCTCCCTGACGCAGCCCAGCCGTTCTGCGCTCTCGTGTTCAAGATCGCCACGGATCCGTTCGTCGGCCGTCTCGCCTTCATGAGGGTATATTCAGGACGCGTTGACGCCGGTACTTATGTCTATAACGTCCGCACCGGAAAGAAGGAAAGAATCGCGCGTCTGTACCAGATGCACTCCAACCATCAGAACCCTATCGAGTTCGTCGAGGCCGGAGACATCTGCGCCGCTGTCGGATTCAAGGATCTCCGTACAGGAGACACCATCTGCAACGAGGATCATCAGATTGTGCTCGAATCGATGGAATTCCCTGATCCTGTTATCGGTATCGCTGTCGAGCCTAAGACCCAGGGCGACCTGGACAAGCTTGGCATCGCCCTCGGCAAGCTCGCTGAGGAGGACCCTACGTTCACCGTAAGGTCAGACCACGAGACCGGCCAGACAGTCATCAGCGGAATGGGTGAGCTTCACCTTGACATCATCGTGGACCGTCTCCGTCGTGAGTTCGGTGTCGAGATCAATCAGGGCGCTCCGCAGGTTAACTACAAAGAGGCCATCACCGCTACAGTACAGCACCGTGAGGTCTTCAAGAAGCAGACCGGTGGTCGTGGTAAGTTCGCCGACATCATCGTCGAGATCGGACCTGCCGATGAAGGCGTCACCGGACTTCAGTTCGACAATCAGGTCAAGGGTGGTAATATTCCTAAGGAATTCATCCCTTGCATCGAGAAGGGCTTCAAGGCCGCTATGGCCAACGGTGTTCTCGCTGGTTACGAGGTTCAGTCTCTGAAGGTTACCGTGCTTGATGGTTCTTACCACCCAGTCGATTCAGACCAGCTTTCATTCGAAATGGCCGGCCGTCTGGCATTCCGCCACGCCTGCCCGAAGGCTAAGCCTGTTCTCCTTGAGCCTATCATGTCCCTTGAGGTTGTTACTCCAGAGGACTACATGGGTGACATCGTGGGTGACCTCAACCGTCGTCGCGGCCAGATCCAGGCTATGGACTCCACCGCCAACGGTGCGAGAATCGTAAGGGCCTTCGTTCCGCTCGCCGAGCAGTTCGGTTATGTGACAGTTCTCAGAACCCTCTCATCCGGCCGCGCGACCAGCACGATGACTTTCGACCACTACGCTGAGGTCCCTGCCAACCTGGCCAAGGACGTTATCGAGAAGAGCGGCTACAAGCTCTCTGATGATGACGAGTAAGTGTTAAATCGTAATTAAGTATTTTTGATATGAGTCAAAAAATCAGAATAAAACTCAAATCATTCGATCACATGCTGGTTGACAAGTCAGCCGCTAAGATCGTGGACACCGTGAAGGCTACTGGTGCTAAGGTGAACGGTCCTATTCCGCTTCCTACCAACAAGAAGATCTTCACTGTCAATCGCTCGACCTTCGTCAACAAGAAGTCCCGCGAGCAGTTTGAGCTTAGCGCCTACAGCAGGCTTCTGGACATCGACGACAGCAATGCAAAGACCGTTGATGCTCTCATGAAGCTCGAGCTTCCTTCCGGCGTTGAGGTTGAGATCAAAGTCTGATAATTCAGATTGAGGACGGAGCGGTCTCAGAGGCCGCATCCGTTCAAGCAATATGCCCGGCCATCAAGGTCGGGAATCGGTCCCATAGCTCAGTTGGTTAGAGCATCTGACTCATAATCAGGGGGTCGTAGGATCATGCCCTACTGGGACCACGAAGGGGAGACGCAAGGAATTGCGTCTCCCCTTTGTGATTCATATAACAAGGGAAAAATGCCAGGTCTGTCTTTACGATGGACCGGGCTTTTCTCTTTTATGTGACCCCCCCCCCCCCACACACACACACAGACTGTCTGAAAAGTCTCGGCGAGAGCAGAAAAGTCTGTACCCCACTACAGGGCGACAACGGATTTTCAATCCTCTCATGGGGTACTTTTACTTTTAAGACAGTCTCCCACACAGACTGTCTGAAAAGTCTCGGCGAGAGTTGAAAAGTCTGTACCCCTATACAGGGGCGACAACGGATTCTCAATCCTCGGAGGGGGTACTTTTACTTTTAAGACAGTCTCCCCCCACCACAAGTGTCTGCAAGGGTGTATTCAGGGCGCATCTCAGGTGTTTGCCTGCAAGGGTGTATTCAGGGCGCATCTCAGGTGTTTGCCTGCAAGGGTATTTTCAGGGTGCATCTCAGGTGTTTGTCTGCAATGGTGTATTCGGTGCGCATCTCAGGTGTTTGCAATTGACGGGAACGGTCATCGGCCCTGTAAGCGCTTAGGGCACTCTCAACCGTTCCTTACCTGATGTGATAACCCCTCCTAAGGGACATCCATCTATACTGTATGGCCATCAGACAGCCCTGACCGTTCCCGCCAATTGCAAAAGATAGAGACAACCCCATTAATGATAAGAAGGGCAACTACAATCGTCAGATAAAAATTTCACTTTTTTTGAGGCTATTATGTGAAATGTAAAAAATAACCTGCATCACTTTAAATTTGCAATATATAGATGTTCAGGGTGATTCAATTTTATCGATTGACGCAACTTATTTTTTCAACATTACTATAGATACGTTGACTATTTACATGTTATAGTCTTTATATTCAGGCGATTATGTGGGATTGCCTCTTGGCCGTGATTTGTTTGTCAATGACATTATTTCCCTTGCGGTCACTCTCTGTGTTATAGGCTCGACCTTTTATGTTATGGGCTGAATGGCAAGGTTCGGGGAAATAGCTCGAATTACCGTATCGGGTGCGAGAAGCGGCTTTTCGCACCCCAAAACCAATAAGAAAGTCATATCGGGTGCAAAGCAGCCTCTTCTCCACCCGAAATAAGAACAGCCCGATCTGGCTTTTGCCGCGACAGACTCGTTATGTGGCTGAAAGCCTTTTGTAAGATTCTCGCCGTCGCCTGCTTCCTTAGCGCTGTTCGTCCGGTGATCGCGATTTGGCCGGACAAAGTGTATGATTTCTACATTTTATCCGGCCAACAGGGCGTACACTGGACAAAAAAATGTGGCCGCACGTGACGGCCACATTTTGAGATTGCTATGTACTAAACCAAAGAATTATTTGGCTTTCTTCTTCTCGTTTCGGGAAGGTTTGGGGCCGAACTTCTTGCGGGGACGGCCTTTGTCCTTGGATGACTTGCGCTTAGGCTGGTCATCGTTGTGGGCGACGGAGGCGTAGAAAGGCTTTTTCTTGCCTTTGCCGTCAGCGGAACCGCTACCGGAACCGTTGTCGGAACCCTTGCCAGACCCATTGCTGGAACCCTTACCGGAACCCTTGCCAGACCCATTGCTGGAACGGTGGCTTGGGTCATGGTTAGAACGACCCTCTCCATCCAGGACGTGGCGCGTATCCTCATTGCCGGAACGGTGGCTGGGGCCATGGTTGGGACGACCCTCTCCATCCAGGACGTGGCGCGTATCCCCATTGCCGGAACGGTGGCTTGGGTCATGGTTAGAACGACCCTCTCCATCCAGGACGTGGCGCGTATCCCCATTGCCGGAACGGTGGCTGGGGCCATGGTTGGAACCGTTGCCAGAACCATCACTGGATGAGCCATTGTCTGTGGTGGTGTCAACCAGTTCGTAGTCCAGAAGCCTCTGCTCCAGATTGGCGGCCTTCACACGGATCTTGACCGGGTCGCCGAGACGGAAGACCTTGCCGGTGCGGCGGCCACGGATGAGGTAGTTCTGCTCGTCGAACTCGAAGAAGTCGGACTTCACGTCGCGCAGGGCGACCATACCCTCGATCATCGTAGGCTTGATCTCCACGTACATACCCCATTCGGTGAGGCCGGAGATCGAGCCTTCATATTCATTGCCTATCTTGTCCTGCATGAACTCGATCATCTTGTACTTGATGCTGTCGCGTTCGGCGTTCGCCGCTATCTGCTCGCGCTCGGATGCATGCTGGCACTGGGCTTCGTAATATTCCTTGTTCTGACTCTCGGCATTGTCGAGATAGAGGGCCAACAGCCTGTGTACCATAGTGTCAGGATAGCGGCGGATAGGGGATGTGAAGTGCGTGTAGAACTTGAACGCAAGGCCGTAGTGGCCGATGTTGTCGGTGGTGTAGATCGCCTTGGCCATCGAGCGCAAGGCTATCATCTGGAATGCGTCGCACTCTGGCGTACCCTTGGCCTCGGCCAAAAGCGTGTTCAGGGACTTGGCGATCTCGCGTCCGTTGCCGCTCGGCCCGAACTTGAAGCCGAAGTTGCTGACGAACTGGCCGAGGTTCGCGATCTTCTCCGTGTTAGGCTCGCCGTGTACACGGTAAACAAAGGTCTTGGCCTTCTTGTCGGCCTTGCCGTCCATCCTGCCGGAAGTGGCGATGAACTCGGCCACGGAACGGTTCGCAAGAAGCATGAACTCCTCGATCAGCCAGTTGGCCTCCTTGGTGATTTTCTCGTAAACCCTGATCGGCTTTCCGGTCGCATCCACCTCGACTTTCATCTCCGGACGCTCGAAACTGATGGCTCCTGAAGCGAAACGACGCTTGCGGAGTGTCAATGCCAGCTTGTTGAGCGTCACGATGGCCTCCCTGACATCCTGACCGATGGCCGGATCCGCAGGCTCCTTACCATCGCTCTCGATGATCTGCTGAGCTCCGTCGTAGTCGAAACGGTAGTCCGAACAGATGACGGTACGTCCGAACCAGCGGCTCTCGATCTTGCCGCGCGGCGTCATCTCCACAACCACCGAAAATGTCAGCTTTTCCTCATGAGGACGGAGAGAGCAGAGTTTGTTGCACAGCTTCTCAGGAAGCATCGGGACGGTTCTGTCAACCAAATAGACCGACGTTCCGCGCTCCTGTGCCTCCTTGTCCACGATCGTTCCCGGAAGCACATAGTGCGACACGTCGGCGATGTGTACTCCTATCTCGTAGTTACCATTGTCCAACTTCTTGAATGACAGCGCATCGTCGAAGTCCTTGGCATCGGCGGGATCGATCGTGAATGTCAGCGTGCCGCGGTAGTCGCGACGCTCCTTCAGATCCTTGTCCGTGATCTTTTCGGAAATCTGGTCGGCGGCGTTCTCCACCTCCGGCTCGAATCTGTAAGGCAGGGCATATTCAGCGAGGATGGCGTGCATCTCCGTGTCGTTCTCGCCCGGCATGCCAAGCACATCCACGATGTGACCCTTAGGGGTCGGCTCACCCTTGTCCCATCCGTCGACCAGAGCCGCCACTTTCATCCCTCTTTTCGCACCCTCAGGAAGGGTGTCGAAATCTATGCAGATGTCGTACGGCATATTCCTTGACTGCATCAGCACCCAAGCCTGCCTTCCGACAATGTGCAGCACGCCGACGAACGGCTTGTGGCTGCGCTCTACAATCTCTATGATCTCTCCCTCACGGCGTCTGGCCGCGTCCTTGCGTCCGCCTTTGGCCGCATCGGATGAAGCTTCCTTTCTCTCACTTGTGACCGCACATCTTACGGTGTCTCCGTTCAACGCGCCGCGAGTCTTGGACGCCTTGACGAACACATCATTATCCGGCTCGCCCTCAATGATCACGAAGACATAGCCGTCCCTTGTCATCTGAACCTTGCCGGTCACCTCCTCCAGCACTCTTTTGCTCTTCTGTCTGGCTCCGAATTTCCTGTCGCGGCTCTTCCTGCCGCCCTTCTCGCCACCTTGGCGATTTCTTCTTTTCTGCATAGATAACTTCAATTCTCGCAAGTAGGCAACTACCCGCTGTAAACTACCTTATCTCACGTCCGAAGGTGATTGCCCACCCACATTAATTCACGTTACCCCTACCCTAAATCCCTCCCCTCGGGGGAGGTACTTGCTTTCACCACAAGCGGTGAAGAATAGAGGATTGGTGCAAAGGTACAAATTTTCCCTGCAAACGATGAGCCCGAAAGACGGATAATGATTATCTTTGCAACGAAAAGACTTGATTTTTTGAATATTCAAGGAGGTTCGGCAATAATTAAAAACACAAGAATATGTCTGATATAAGAAATGACAGCAGAGTTGTTATGACCCTTGACGCCGGCGGCACCAATATGGTCTTCGGCGCGATGAAGGGTGGTGAGTTCTGCTGCGAACCAATCACGCTTCCGTCAAACGCCGACAACCTTGACCGCTGCCTCGGCACGATGGTCAAGGGATTCCGTCAGATCGAAGAGGAACTTGGAGAGGAGAAACCTGTCGCGATCAGCTTCTGCTTCCCAGGACCCGCCGACTATCCTGACGGAATCATCGGAGGCTTCCTTCCTAACTTCCCGTCTTTCAGGGATGGGGTCGCCCTCGGGCCTTTCCTTGAGGACACTTTCGGGATTCCCGTGTTCATCAACAACGACGGCGACCTTTACGCCTATGGCGAGGCTCTCGGCGGAGCTCTCCCTGAGGTCAATGAAAGGCTTGCGAAGGCCGGCAGCGCGAAGCGTTACCACAACCTCATCGGCTACACGTTCGGCACAGGTCTGGGAATCGGTACTGTCATCAACGGTGAGCTTAACCGTGGCGATAACTCCTGCGTGGAGACTTTCTGTCTCAAGCATCCTGATATGCCGGACATCATCGTCGAGGACGGTGCCTCGATCCGTGCCGTGAAGAGAGTTTACGGTGAGCTGACCGGCAATCCGAACCACGGTCTTGAGCCTAAGGATCTCGCCGAGGTTTGCGAGGGCAAGAGGCCTGGCGACAAGGAAGCCGCGATCAAGGCGTTCGACAAGATGGGCGAGGTCGCGGGCGACGCGATGGCCACGGCGGTTACCCTGATCGATGGCCTGATCGTGATCGGAGGCGGAGTGATGAACAACTACAAGTACCTGATGCCAGGAATATTACGCACCATGCGCGGCAAGATGCACCAGCTCAACGGCGAGGAACTGAACCGGGTTCAGATGAAGGTCTACAACCTCGACGACCCTGCGGAGTTCGATCAGTTCGCCCGCGGTGAGGCCCGTTCCCTGAAGGTTTACGGAAGCGACCGCGAGGTGGTTTACGACCCTCAGAAGCGCGTCGGCGTGATGCGTTCCAAGATCGGAGCCAGCAAGGCCATCTCGCTCGGAGCCTATGCGTTCGCATTGACAGAGCTGGATAAATAATTGTTTAAAAAGAACTTAACGAATATGTACCCTCTGAAATTTGAGCCCTATCTCCGTGAGATGGTGTGGGGCGGAGAAAAGATCGCCCCGTTCAAGGGCGTAAAGACAAAGCGGCACAAGATAGGGGAAAGTTGGGAGATCTCAGCTGTCCCGGGCCATGTCTCAACGATAGCCAACGGCTCTCTTGCAGGCAAAAGCCTGACCGATGTGATGAATGAATATGGTCCTGAACTCGTCGGCAAGAAGGTTTTTGAGAAGACCGGTACGGAGTTCCCGCTCCTGATCAAATTTATCGACGCTAGAAGCGACCTGTCGATCCAGGTCCACCCGAACGACGAGCTTGCCGCGAAGACCCATCCTGGGATGAAAGGCAAGACCGAGATGTGGTATGTGGTCGGAGCCGACGAGGGAGCCCATCTGCTGAGCGGTCTGACCGAGTGGATCACTCCCGATGAATATGAGCAAAGAGTCAACGAACACACCATCACCGACGTGCTTGCAAGCTACAGGATCGCTCCCGGCGATGTGTTCTTCCTCCCTGCCGGCCGCATCCACGCCATCGGGGCCGGAGCCTTCGTCGCCGAGATCCAGCAGACATCCGACCTGACCTACAGGATCTATGACTATGGTCGCCTGGGTCTTGACGGAAAGCCCCGCGAACTGCACATCGAGCAGGCCAAGGAGGCCATCGACTACGATGTCTACCCGGACTACAGGACTGAATATTCCCGCGTCAAGGACACCGAGACCAAACTGGTCAGCTGCAAGTACTTCACCACCTCGCTCTTCGACCTGGACAAGCCTTGCGCCAAGGATCTCTCTAAACTTGACTCTTTTGTGGTCGTGATGTGCGTTGCCGGAGGCGGCAGCCTTGTTGACCATGAGAATGACGGCCAGGAGCACGTCGTGACCCTCCGTCAGGGCGAGACCGTTCTCATCCCCGCCACCTCCACCGGCATCGAGTTCCGTCCCGACGCCTCGATGACCTGTCTCACCAGTTGCATCGAGTAAAGGCATTCCATCGCATTGACACCATGAACATCGATCTGTACAGATACTCCCTATGCATTGCCTTGACCCTGATGGCGTTCTTTGTCTTTAGGTTCTTCTTCGGGAAGGTCCCGGACAAGAGGCTGTTCGCCAACTACCTGCGGTCAAGGAATTTAATGGGGGCGGCGCTTTTGGTGCTGGCGGCAAATTATGCCGTACATCTGTGCTTTGACATAAGGCAGGTTAATGTCAATGCCGCGATTGTGATGAATCTCTCAACGTATTTCTTCGGCTACGGGCTGTTCGTCGCGGCTCTGCACACACTTCTGAACCGCTCCTACATCACACGGAAGATCATTGTGAGACATTGTCTGTCATGGCTTTTATATGTCATCCTGTCCGTCTCCGCGCTCTTGTTCACCGAAGACGGCACACTGAAAGCCGGCCTGATATATTCATTAGCCCTGATGCTTGCCCTGTATGGTTTCTCTCTGGCCTCACACCTGCTCAAGGCCTACCATCGGGCCGTCAAAAAGATGGATGACACCTATTCTGACCATATCGCGACCTATGTCAGATGGATGTCGGTACTGACATATTGGATGCTCATTTTCGGCATCGGTTGTTCTGTTCTGACCTTCCTTCCTGACAATCTTGTTTTTGTTTGGGTGCTGTCTTCCGTTCCGTTCTACATTTATCTGTATGTCAGTTACCAGAACTACATGCTTTTTTATGAAACCGTCGAATGTGCCATCGAAAGTGACCCGGGACCGGATCTTCCTGTGACAGAAACGTTCTCCTGCAATCCTGAAATGCAACGTCTTGTGCAGGAATGGGTGGAGGCGGAAGGCTATCTGAAACCGGGACTCACGATAGCGGATCTTTCCAAAATCCTGTACACAAACAGGACGTATCTTTCCGCTTTCATCAATCAGACCTACAAGGTAACTTTCCGGGAATGGATCTGCGGAATGAGAATCGACCATGCAAAACGCGCCTTGCTGGAGAGTCCTGACAGGTCCATCGCTGAAATCGCGGAAAAATCAGGCTTTCTTTCCGTGAGCAATTTCAATGCTTCCTTCAAGGAGAGAGAGGGTATGACCCCGACAAAATGGCGGATAAGCAATTTATCGGTTCGGCAAAAAAATGCTGATTTGACAAAATAAGGTTGTCCGTACGGCAATTTCTTGACGGCTCGGCAAAATTCGTCGGAGCCGTCTTTTCTTCGGGTGCTTCATTTAGTATTTTTGTCTCACAAATTTCCTTGGGCGTGGTGAGCCACCCTGAGGCTTCCGGGTATGTTTCAAACAATATCAAAACGATGAAGCGTCTTATCTATCTTGTGTCTTGTCTTTCAGTCTCGGTTTTCTTTCTGTCCTCTTGTGATAAGGGAGAAACCGAAACCGCCGCAAACCCTGCCGATTATCTGAGGAATGATGATCAGAAGGCTATGGTGTCCACATTGAAGAATTTGGCGGACGGGCATTTATATTCAGTGAAATATAGTTCGGACTACCACATCGATGAGGTCATGTCTAGCGGAGGGGCGAGTTCCAGCATGCAACTTCTCGGAAAAGTGGTGCCGATGCTGACAACAGTTCCGCTGGGCAAGGCTGACGGTGGCGTGGATTTCGGATGCAGTGCTTTTTGTGTCAAGTCCCCGGAAGGAGACGTGCTGGTGGGACGTAACTTTGACTATAGATTTGTGTCGTCTTCCAATGTGCTTGTACACAATGTCACAAAGGGAGTGCATGAGTCCATCTGCATCTCAGCCCTTCCATTTCTGGACAAAGACACTTATGTGGCCGGTGCGTTGTCGGACGGGAAGACGGATCTTTCCATCCCTGTGACCGCATCCATCTACTGCTGTCTGGACGGGATGAATGATGCGGGACTGTTCATAGGTGTCCTGTCTCTTCGAGGTACCGGCGGGGCGGTACAGCATGACCCCGGGAAGAGTGACATTGTCCCGACATTAGCCATCAGGCTGGCTCTGGACAGGTGTACAAGCGTTGAGCAAGCCGTGGAGGTTTTCCGGTCCCACAATTTTTTCGCGGACGGTGAGAATTCGGACTCGAACTATCATTTCCTGATCGCCGACGCAAGCGGAAAGAGCGTTGTCGTGGAATATTACCGCCCGGGAGAGGTGCCGCCGCTGAGTGATCCGTCAGCGAAAGATTGGACGATGAACCTGCTTGACACCGACCACGTCACCAATTTCTATCTGTCCGAGGGATGGCGGAATGTCGGAGGAGGAAAAGAGCGGTACGACAAGCTCCACGAGACATTGGAAAAGAAGAACCGTGTGATGACGGAAGATGAATGCATGTCTCTGCTTGATGCCGTGCACACAGATCTGCAATCCGAGGGAGGAGACATCACAAGCAACACGCAATGGTCAGTCGTTTACAATCTCACAAAGAAGACGGCGACTATCTGTGTGGACAAGGACTACAACCGCAAACTGCCTTACAGACTGTAATACCATGAAACACTCTCTTTTACTTTATCTGGCCATACCGGCGTTCGTGCTTACGCTTGTCTCCTGTTCCAAGGACAGTCCGGACTACGGTGACGAGGTCATCATTGAAGGCGACTACCGCAAGCCTTCCTCACTCGCCGACGGCGAGAAGATCGCGTTCCCGGCATGGGTCTCGGAAGGCCTCTCTAAGGACTTCGCGGACGCTGTCAAAGGCCGGCTGAAAGAGACGGCTCCTTCGGCTGACAACGCACAGGTGATTGTCACGGACATGGCCGGCTATTCCGGACTTGACACACTCAAGGGGCGCGTCGTGGTTGTCTGCGATCCGTCAAAAATCCTGCTTGAACAACTCGGTGTGGAGGCGGGGAATTTCCTCTGTGTGGCTTTCCAGCAGGGACGCTCCGGCCACTGTGCCGTGCGGACTCCGGCGGAGGGTCTGGAGGTGGACGAATGCCTCAACGGCCTTGTCTCCTGGACCAACAACGCCATCCTGAACGTGGCCGGCAACTTCGACCCGTCCTCTTTCTGGGAGGAGTCATGCCTGTACACGACCTATTCTGACAAGGTCAGCGAGAAGATAACCAACGTAGCGGCCTCCAAACACGATTACCTTGAGGGCGAGTTTTCCATAGATGTGCAGTTGAAGGTCACGCCGATGCACGGATTCAAGAGTGGTGACTCGGAGGCCATGGATTACTACCTCATGACCTCCACCGTTTCTGTCGTGTCGGGGAAGATGTACACGGGGAATTTCACCAAGACGCACGGCTTGGTGAAAGCGAGGATATGCGGTTTCTATCTCAAGTCTCTCAGTTCTAACATCTACATATTAAACACCGCTGGAACTCCAGTAGGACGTTTTGTCCAGACACCGACACCGGAGACCGTCATCGGCTCGACAAGCTACACGACCGGCTGGAGCTTTTCCATCGGCGGAGGAATCACCGGCGGCACGTCTCCGATGATCTCATCAAACACGGGATTCTCCATCTCCTCAAGCACATCCCGCACAATAAGCGACTGCGATGTGCTCAACAGGCACGAAGGCTCCACGGTCGGCTACGACTACGAGATCAACAATCTTCCTCGCCTGAAATCCCTGAAAATCACGGACCCTCCGCTTGTCTCGACCTCGACCGTCAATTTCTATAGCCAGTGGGTGTGGGCTGTCCCGGCGGAGGACTACGACGTGCAGACCAAGTACAGGGTTGTGATAGATCTTTACAACCTTGTCTACGGCGCTTCCTATTTCTACTCGGGAAGTGTTGACTACCACGATCTTGAGTTCGTTCAGAAGAAGTATTCCGTCACCAAGGACCTTCCTGTGCCCAACAGGGGGCCGACCGGGAAATTCGACCTCACGAACAGCGAGGAGGGCACTTTCATGACCAATGTCAGGCTGTACAACAAGAGCCACCCCGAGACCGGAAGCTACCATGACGGAAGCGTCTATGGCCAAGGCAACACCTGCTCCCTGTTCCTGGTGGCCGGCGACTACGAGCTGCAATGCGACATCAAGGACGCGAAAGGCAATACCAGGAAACGCAACTACACCGGACTTGTCAGAGTGAGGCCAGGAGGATCTGTGAGACTATCAACCGGCTACGGCTTCAAGTAAAACTATGAATATATTCATGAACCTTCTGAATGAAATCCAATGACCATGAAACGAATAATTGATTTTCTGAATATACTTGCGCTTTGCGCGGCTTTTGGCCTGCTGGCCTCCTGCGGAGGGAAATCAGGCCTTGACCCCGATCCGGAACCGGAGCCGGAGCCCGTCGAGGAGAACCGCACCTCGGACCTGCCCTACTGTGTACTGTCTGAACTGGATGGCGACATCCTTGAGTTGATATATTCAAGATTCACCGGGAAGAGGGTCTCCTGCGAGGAGGCGAAGGTGGTTTTTGTGAGCGAGAAGGATGTCAAGGACGATGAGATCTTGAGCGCCTACCAGCGTGGGGCGGCGGTGGTCGTGGTCTCTCCGACTTCGGATTTGCTGACGTTCCTTTCGCGGCACAACATCGGTTTTCTGTCCGCCGAGACGTTGGACGACTGCCTTTTCGTGGCGTTCCACAGGAGCGGCAAGGTCTTCTCAATGGATGATTTCCCGCCGACCAACCTGAACGGCCTTGTGTCATGGGTCGGTGACGCGCATTCCGCGAACACCTCGGGAGACGACCTGCTCCAGTCCATCCATCTGTTCTCGTCCCATGACTACAAGATTGACAATGGCTTGATCTTCAAGGACGGCAAGAAGGAGTTCAGGGTGACGGGCGAAGGCCGCTTCGAGCAGTACTACTCGGTCATCCCGCTCTATGCGTTCAAAACGTCCAAGAGCAACTACATCGGGGACTTTTACATCGTTGACGCCACGTTCTCGGTGGCTTCGTCCGGGATGTACGCCGGGAAGTTCAACAAGGTGCTGCCGAATGGCTGGACCGGCGATTTCATGGGCTATTTCCTGACCGGCTACAATGTGGACATCTCCCTGGTCGATGACAAAGGCAATCAGGTTCCGGTCCGCTTCAATCAGGTTCCGTCCCCTTCAACCACGATAAACTCCCAGACCTACACTTCCGGTGTGACATGGTCGTTCGAGGCCGGTTTGTCCGGTGGCGCCGCCGGCGCCGGGCTTTCCTTGAGCTCAGGCTGCAACTTCAGCAGTTCAAGGACGCGTGAGATCAGGGACCTGTCCATCATCGACAACTCGTCTGACGGAAGCATCCACTACAAACTGGAGGTGAAGAACCTGCCGGAGTTGGTCAACACTCAGCCTCCGGCCATATCCAGAGCCACTTTTGATTTCCATTCCGGTTGGGTCTGGAGTGTGGAGAACACTGTGGAGTCCGACGCCGCCACCCGTTACCGTATGAAGGTGACATTGAGCGAGATGAACTACCGTGACCTTTGCACCAATAATCCTGGCGGTCTGCCGGGCGTCCAGAACCGGTCCATCGAGAAGAAGGAGTTTTTCATCGACCTCCCGGTTCCGAACAGAATTCCTTGCGGCAATGTGAAGTTCGTCAACAGCGAGAAAGGCAAGTACATGACGGACATCGTCTTTATTGACTCAAAGAGCATAAGTGATCCTAAAAGCTATCATTTCGATCCGTCAGGCAGTGTCTACTCCTATCAGGAGTGCTACGAGACCAGCCTCCCTGAGGGCACCTACATTGTCCAGTACAAACTTGGAGGCACCTCCTGCACCGGAAAGAACATCGCCGTCAAGAGAGGTGAGACACTTGAGATCCAGTCCGGCTACTATGTGAAGTGATCATGCTTTTGCGTGTGATTGGCAAGCAGAAGACTTTGATCATGAGACTTATATGAAAATATCATAACTTGTAATCCTGTCCGTGGCGTTGACGATGGCTTCTTGCGGAAAAGAAAGAGGCGACACAAGGACTACGGAGGGGCGGATGCCGTGGAAGAACGCCAGAATTCCGGTTAGTAGACAACTCATTGTCTGTGAATGGATTAAACCCTTGTCTTAGGTTGAGTTTTGTCAAGGGACAAGAGGCTGTTCGCCAACTACCTACGGTCAAGGAACGGCATGTTCTTTGAATAACGGGGAGGACAGGCTAACAATCAATTGGATGAAAAAGTTATTAGTGGTGCTGGCGCTGGTTTCGCTGACAGGAAGTGCGGCTTTCGCACAAAGGGTTCATTCTGACAATCAAGACTTTAAGTTTACCGCCGGAGTGAGGATTCCGCTTAAGAACACCAGTGCTAATTCGGGAGAGGTGATGAGCCTCACCTACGGGAAGTACAACGACAAAGGCTTCGGAGTGCGGGGAGGCGTGCAGTGGATGTTCGAGAACATGGACATCAACGACTACCTCGGGATTCCTCTGTCCGTGTCGTGGAGCAACGGAAAACGCACATCGTTCAAGGAATCAATAAGGCAGGGCGCCAACAACGCCGCCTACGGAGCATACCACAACAAGAGCTATTTCGGAACGAATCCGGATGCCGGCACCATTCTGGGAAGTTTCTTCGCCGGATTCTTCAACAGGATCGAATTCTTCGCCGGACTGACTCCGGGCTACATTTTCGGACACCGGGAAGAGCCGCACGGCTTCTCCTACATCGGACAACAGGAGATTGAGCATTACGTCTACATCAAGAACCGTTTCAGCCTTACGGCCGACGCGGGTCTGGATTTGTCACTCAACCTATGGCGGTTCAGACTGAGCGTAATCCCTTCCTTCCACTACTTCATCACAGACAACTACCGGGAGGTGAGCATCTCCCGCATCACCCACGACGGCAGCACCGACACCCACACCTCCGACAAAGCACACCCCTGGCAGTTCGCCATCCAAGGCGGCCTAAGTTTCTCCTTCTAAGGAGCGCGACGGTATTGCACTCCCCAACACAAAAACTGATCTTCAAGGAATCACCACCACTTGAAATCCATCCATCGGCTTGTAACATTGCGACATGCGAACATTTATCCTCCTGCCGAGGAAAGGGACGAGGATTCCTGAACATATTCGCCAAGCAATGTGTTGCCTGACCAAGACGTGGCCTTGCCTTCTTGCTGAATCATCCATTTTGCAAAACACTTTCAGCGCGATCACCAATCCAGAAGGCTGTGCATAGGTTGAGGCTGAATTGCTTCACAATGAAGGCAATAGTTTTTCACCCGAATGCCGTCCCCATGCCGTTCTGTTGGCGATTGCGCTGAAGGCGTTTTGTATTATTCGTTGGCAGGAGGCAGTTGGTCTTCGTGCCGCTTCGAAATGACAAGAGATCATCTTTTTTGACAAAAATATTAAGTTAGCGTTAAAAAATAAGTTGAACTAAATTTTGTGTCAGATTTATGAGGATAGATTTCTTTTGGAAGAAGGAGCGTGCCAGTGGCACATGACTGATGAGAAAAGAAATATAGACCATAAAGATGTACAAATTGTTCAAGTTATTTTTTAATGATTACTATACTAGTATACTGTAACATCTAAATGTTGCATAAGACTAAAAATAATTGTATCTTTGTTGTATCACATACAGCACGATACGATTATGCCTATTCAGAAGTACGAGGTGAGCTTGTCTGCAGAGGAGCGCAAACAGCTGACCAAGATTGTGAAGTCCGGCAAT